>Ga0265297_10004560_pt1 | contig 22392 bp, 22 predicted proteins | sample Munlanlwell13791_FD_192502 | JGI IMG/M metagenome (GOLD analysis project Ga0265297, IMG submission 192502) | Leachate microbial communities from a municipal landfill in Southern Ontario, Canada - Leachate well 137-91 | ecosystem: Engineered > Solid waste > Landfill > Unclassified | place... | reverse complement strand
TTTTGACCCAGCACCAGTGAAATATAAAAACCAGAAAGGATATAAAACAGCCTGACAGCAGTTACGCTATTAATAATATTAAAACCATTGATTTCTGACGTATGCTCTACTACAACTGAGAACGCCAATAAAAACCTTATTAACCCGGTTCCAAACATTTTAATTTACTATCCTTAATATAATGTAATAAATCTTCAGTTTAAAAATCAACAAATATTTTTTAATATACTCACTTACTCGCTTATTCAACTCAAGCTTATATTTATAATTTCGTTTATTTTCATCAATAACTTTGGTAATAAATACTTGAATTTTTTTAGTATTCTCCAACCACTCCCGATAACTCTCATTGTTGCTCATCCATAAATTTTTTCTAATCTCAGCTAAATTCCCCAAATCTATCTCTTTGATTTTCATTGGATTGTACAAAAAGCCGTTGTAACCATCTCTGATATACTCGTTCATTGTCGGAAAATCCGGAGATATTACTGCAGCCCCATATGCCATTGCTTCGATAAACGCCAAACCGATTCCTTCAACCATCCTTGGTTGAATAAAAACGGAGCATTTAGACAGTAAATTAACATAAACTCTTCTTGAAAACCTTCCTTTCATCAAACTTATTCCATACTTTTTCATATATTCTTTTGAAGGCAGTCGATTCGATTTGCCGGGATCGCAGTCGTACTTATATACAATTTTATTTACTTTCTGCTTGCCAACTATTTTTTTTACCACATTGAAATTGATATCACCCCTGTCCCAGAAAAATATATTAACTCTCTTATCAACTCCAGCTCTGTATTTAACCGGCTTTAAATAATACTGCACACTTAGTAAACCCTCATAATCACGCAAGTATTCAGAAATCTTTTTGGAAAAAGAGATAATATTTATATGCATTTTCGCCAATCTCTCCCAAAACTCTTTCGGCATCATACAAACACTGTCATACATCGGGACCCAGATAATGGGTAGTTTGATTTTCTGAACCGTTTCTAATTCAGGAAAAACTTGCCAGAAAATTACAATCGCATAATTATTATTTTGGAAGATATTAAAATCAAAACCTTTTGTATTACCACTCCACGAGTCATCCCAATAATAATCAACCTTATATCTTTTCTCTAATATTTTTTTAAAAAATAAAGAAGATTTTGTTTTTTTGTGGTGAGAATGATCAACAAAAGCAATTTTTTTCATTTATTATGTTTAGAAAAATAGGAAACCGCAGTCCCATAATCGGTAAATAAGAACTTGAAAGAATTGTAAATCCGATTCTTAATCGGCCAATACGAGGAAAAAATAAATAAGTAAATTCCATACACTAAACTTCTGAAAAAAACAGTTAATACTTTTATAGAAGTATTTTCTACGCCGTATCCGTAATAAGTCAAACCCTCCATATATTTCGACTTTAATAACCACCTTAAACTAAATTTATACTTTGCCACCAGATGTTCAACCTTTATCGATGGCACATAATATATTTTCATTGCTTCCTTATCTGCTCTCTCGAGAATGTCCGGTTCTTCTCCGTACATTATTTGTTCACCCCTCATTCCGAAGAACTCCGAAAATCCTCCAAGTCTCTCTAAAGCCTTCCTCCTAAACACCATATTTGTTCCAGTAATCCAGTCTCCACCCGAATGCATCCTAAATACTCTATTTCCTAAATTCAGTTTTCCGTAATCATCAGGAAACCAATCCGGCTTTTTATCCAAATAATAAGGATTCCAAGGGCCTCCGAATATTTCTGCTTCGGGATGTTTGAATGCAAATCTTGAAATTTCTTCCAACCAGTTTTTTTCAGCCCGTCCGTCATCATCAATATAAGCGACTATATCGTATTTTGCACTCTTCCAGCCGGTGTTCCTGCAGTAGCTTACCCCCTGCCTTTTTTCAAAGATATGTCTTATATTTTTATAATCCTTACAAAATCTTTCTAATAATTTTGTGGTTCCGTCGGTTGAGTTGTTGTCTATAACCAATATTTCATAACGTTTTCTATCATAGTTTTGCTCAACTAAAGAATTAAGACACAGCTTTAATACTTCACTTCTGTTATATGTGGGAATGGCAATTGATATATCAGTAAGCTTCATATATAAAAATTCTTTAATATAACGAGGTTTTTCAAAATACCTACACCCATTAGTCTTGATTGTTTTAAATAATGGTAAAACAAATTAAAGTTATTAAATTTTGTTTTTAGCGCAATACCCCCATAATATTCAGCTAATACTTTTTCAAAGACTTTATTATCACAATAATTGTGCAATCTATTTCTTTCTTTAAGATGTTCAAACCACCTTACAGTCATATCAATATTATGAATGCTATCGAATTTAAAAAGATCTGAACAAATTGTATTGTGAGTTTCTACACCATTGTTAATCTTTAATGCGTTCCTCAACAATATTTCTCTTATTTTGTTCTTGTATATATCCATATTCAACTCACCTTTTGTCATTTGATCCCTATGTATTCTGTATAACAGCAACACTTTATTTATATTTGAAATTTTTGTTTTTGTGATAACTTTTGACCAGAACTCATAGTCTCCTGCCGTAAGCATTTTGTGGTCGTATCTTAATTTATATTTATCTAAGACCGACTTTCTCATCAAAACGCTGGGGTGTGCGATAACGCAATCAAATAACAACATTGACCGTATTTCATCATTATTCACCGGATATTTTATAATTTTTTTATTGAATCTGCCGTCAAAACATTCAATCCAAGAGCCGACAATTCCCGTATCTTTATTTACTTTCAGATGATTAAATTGAGTATCTAAACGATCAGGTAATGAAATGTCATCGGCGTCCATTCGTGCAATATACTTTCCGGAGCACAAACCCAGTCCTTTATTTAAACTTCTAGCCAGGCCAAGATTTCTCTTATTTTTTATAAGTTTTATCCTTTTATCAACAAAGCTAGAAATTATTTTTCTCGTATTATCGGTAGAAGCGTCGTCAATAATTATGAATTCAAAATCTTTAAAAGTTTGCTTTAATATACTATCGATTGCCTCATGAACATATTTTCCGGCATTATATGCCGACATTAAAACACTAATCATCGGTTTACCGGTTATATTCTTAGCCATTCTTGGGGTATTAACTCTTTTGGATTTTTTCTTTTGTACCATTTTTTAGGAGATAATACTATCTTTCCAGGATTACTGTTCAACCACGCTCCCCACCAACTGAAAGAGCTATTGGCAATAATGTTGTGTTTACAATTACTTTGTAACCTCATATCCTCATAGCTTTTATTTTCCTTATTATGATCAACAAAATAAGTCTCACCTCTTAGCTTCAAATTACTTTTGCACCAATCAATATCATCGGAAAATACAAAATATTTTGGGGCTTTAATTTTTCTATTTATATAACCAATCGCCTTTTGATAATAGCCCGATAAATCCACACCATGCACCTTTCTTATTTTTGGATCATTAACATAATCACCCCTTCTTACGTGAATCGAAACCGAATTTGATTTCTCAATTTTTCCAAGAATTTCCTTATTTTTTTTGTTTATTGCAGGCTTGAAAGTAAATTCCTTCCTGATTATTTCTTCAATATTTTTAAAATATCTCTCACTCTGCCAATAGCCCTCTATTTCAACGTTCCCCACAAGAGATAATATCCTACCATCAAATCCGCTATTTATTTCCTTGTAATTTTTTAACCCGGCAATTTTAAAGTAAACTGATAGAGGAATATTTTTCCTTACAATGTTAATATTAAAAACCCCTAATTCAAATTCTCTTGACGTAGTCTTATTCCAATCTTTTTTTTGATAAAAAGATAAATCTGCTATTACATAATTCAGTCCATTTTTTTGTCCCAACGATCTCCCGCACGCATACTGGAACATCTGGTTCCCCAAACCACCGGAAAAACGAACCGAAATCATATGTGTCTATTTGAAAAAAAATTTCATAGAATGCTTCAAACTTTCAAACCTCTTTCTTAACGGCACCAACCAATGCAAAAAATTTTTAATTTTGAATCCATATTTATACCTAGAAGTAGACATATTGCTTTCCGGAAATTCTGTATATATATGAAGTTTATCGAAAAAGCCAATCCTCATTTTACCAGTCTTCTCAATCGCATTGAGTATGTAATCTAAATGTTTCAATTTATCCGGACGCCGATCATAATATTCCAGATATTCGAAGTAGCGAATTAGTAAATCATCTACCGATGAAGGAACATATAGATGATACTTTTTATCTCGAAACTTGCATTTAACACCCACCGCTCCTTCAATAATGCTATTGAAATAATGATTTTTTATTGACAACTTTTCATATTCCGGAAACGCGGTAAAAATATCGAATTTAAAAACCAGAACATTATTGTGTACAAAATCCACCTGGCAATGATCGGGTGAGATTCCCTCTGTTTTTATTACATATCCATCAGATAGATAACCATTCCCAACACCCAATATCTTTCGAACAACTTCTCTCTTGTTATAACAAAAGATATCCGCATCCTGACCTGTATGGTAGTCTGGAAAACTCTTGCTCTTCTTAACAAGAACATAGGGAATCGTTTCAAGCACAGAAAAGAATTCATTCAAATCCAATTTTTTTATTTTCATTGTTCTACTAATATAACTGGAATTTCTACTTTATTCCTGAACATCAATATACTTGCACGATGTAAACCATCAAGTATTAGAAACTTATCAGACTCCATCTTTTCCACTATAATATAAGACTTTTCATTAGGATATATTAAATTACGGATAAGTGATTTAAACTTTTTCACCGAATAATAAGAGTTTAGAGGCCCGCCCATAAAACAATTAATATATTTTGAATATAATTTCATATCATTTCTTTTCAATGACAGGTAATGGGGACTAGAGGTAACCGGTTTTCGTTGTAATAAATATTCATTATGGTTTCCCGATAATACATTGCAGTATAATTTCGACATACAGACTTGTTTTATGGTAAATTTATTGATTTTTGGTAAATAATAAGGCAGATCAAGAAGTGAATGTTTCTGAGTCCTAAACGTATCTAAGCCCCGTTTGAAACCCATTATCTTCAGCATATTTTCCGTTTGTATCTCGTTATCCGAACTATGCACTACATGTTCCTCAGTTCTTTTACCGTTAACAGTCGGATTAAATTGATTTCTTAGTTTTTCTTTCAGTTTTTTCACCTTCATACACTCAATATGTTTGAATAAACCCTCTCCATACCATCTCTCATCCGGATTTTTATTTAAAACAAAAATTACTACAATCTCCGGAGAAGATTTCAATAAATATCGTGTTTTAGCCCTGAGGTGTTCGAAGGGGGCGTAATCATAACTGTACACCTTACGAATAAATTTCTTAATATTACTTGTCTTATAATTAGTAATCTTTAAGATTTCCAAAAAATTACACTCAGCGATAATATTTATTATATTTTCCCGATACTCCAACCCGTTCCCCCATATTAAAAAATAATCATAGCGGTGTTTGCTTAAGTTTTTCATGAGAGTTTGCTGACAAACCAACCATGTTCAGATGCCAAAAACCCCGAGTCGGCGTTGATCAGATCTTTTCCCGCAGAATAATAATCATTAGCGCAAACTTTAAACCGTCCGACACATACAGGTTTTAGATAGTCCTCAACGGAATGGCGATTAACACCCAAACTCAACAAATATTGACCTCCTGTTAACATTAACTTATCAACTCTAAGGTTAAAAATGATCTCTCCACTAGCCAATTGTATTTTTCTGCCACCAAGATAATCTGATGCAAAATATATTAAATTAACACCCTGATTTGATTGAACAAAGACTCTCATGTTTACATCCTTTAATTGTTTTTTGAAATAAACTTTAATTTCAATATTTAAAGGCTTTCCTGTTTCCGGAAGTTTATCTTTGTTACCTCCATACATTCTAACTTTAGTAATCTTAAGCAAATTATTTTCAACTGGTTCCTTTAATAATACTTCCTCAGAAAATCCAAATTCTAAAACCGATGATAAGTATTTCTCAACCATTTCATCAGGAGTCCCCGAATCATGCAAGAGGCCCTTTTTTAAATAAATTGCATGTTTGCACAACTTTTTAATTTGTGCCATCGTATGGCTTACGAACAAGATTGTTCTTCCACTTTTTGCTACGTCATCCATTTTTCCAAGACATTTCTCCTGAAATTCCGCGTCTCCTACTGCAAGAACTTCATCAATTATAAGTATCTCAGGTTCCAGATGCGCCGCAATGGCAAACCCTAACCGTACCATCATTCCTGAAGAATATCTTTTGACAGGTGTGTCCAAAAATTTTTCTACACCGGCAAATTCCACAATTTCATCAAATTTTTTATTAATCTCGCGTCGGCTCATACCCAGGATTGCTCCATTAAGATATATATTTTCGCGACCTGTAAGTTCCTGATGGAAACCTGTTCCAACTTCCAAAAGACTGCCAACCCTTCCTCTTAAAATTGCTTTACCGGATGTTGGGGGAGTAATTTGGCTTAACACTTTAAGCAGTGTACTTTTACCCGCGCCATTTGGACCTATTATTCCTAATATCTCACCTTCATTTACTTTGAATGAAATATCTTTGAGCGCCCAGAATTCTCCTTTTGGCGATTTATCATAAGTGTGGACAACCAATCTTTTTGGTTTCTTCAAAATTCCAGTTAATTTATCACGCAAGGTGTAGTAGGGCTGCAAATCTTGGCCGTATCGGTATTTTTTAGAGAGATTTTTAACCTCAATGATTGGTTTCATGATAATTGTTAATTGGTAAATATTAAGTCAGTTTTACTCGGATACTGTGCAGTCAAGCGTTAAGTTGCTTTGCAATATCTTCATATTTGCTTGTAATGTTATTCCACTCCTTCTCAGGAATATAACCCAAATCCCTAGCCAGTATAGTAAATGATATATTGTTTCACCCACTGAACCTCTAGCATTATAAAGAAATTTTGAGTGTTCTTTTTGTGTTTGTCTATAAATCCCTTCTACAATATTTGCCGGAATGAAAGATGCGGATCTTCTAATTTGGGATTTCAATCCATATTCTTCATCTTTTGGAAAGTTCTTTGTTATTTTATAAATATTCAATACTGCTTCATGAGAAAGTTTCCATACTGGTATCTCTTTAAAATTAAAATATTTTTTATTCATTTTATCTTTACTTAACATTTAACATTCAGCACTCAACAATTACTAGCGCATTGCGCTAGATAACATCAGCAAAGAATCTCTCTGTAGAACGGAAATAAACCAAACCGATAATCAGAAGTGCTATTGCCGAAACGCTTGATATAACAATCGTTTCCCAATTTACCGCTCCTGACCCCCCCACAGCCAACCTTATTGATTCAACAACCGAAGTCATCGGGTTTAGTGCCATAAGCCTTGCAAATGCCGGGCGCATAATATTTGTCGGATAAATAACTGGGGTAAAAAAAACAAGCATTTGGATAAAAAAAGGAAGAGCATATCTGACATCGCGATACTTAACATTCACTGCAGCCAGAAAAAGTCCGATTCCCACAGCTCCGAAGGAAGATATTACTAGTCCGAGCGGAACTAACCAAATAATGTTTGGGTGCGGAGCTTTCCAAAAGAATATAATATAGGCAATCAATATAATAAAAGCAATCGCAAAATCAACCAAGCTAACTAATATTTTCGAAGCCGGTAAAATCAACCGTGGAAAATACACTTTTTTAATCACATGCTCATTTTCGATCATTGAATTGCTCGCATTTGTTAAAATACCTGAAAAGTACGTCCAAAATATTAACCCAACCAGAACAAATAACGAATAAGGAAGATCTCCGGATGGGATTTTTGCTATGTTTCCAAAAAATATTGTAAAGACAAAAGTCGAAAAAAGAGGTTGAAATATCGCCCAGGAAGCTCCTATAAACGTCTGTTTGTAACGCACCTTCAAATCTCTCCACGCAAAAATATATAAAAGCTCTTTGTATTTCCAGAGTTCTTTTATTTCAAACAGCTGCCATTTAGACTTCGGTTTTATTACAGTAATTTTCATAAATTTTAAACCCGCATACAATCCAACTTAAATTTTATCAATTATATGCAGCTGTTAACAAATGCAATAACCGGAAATACCCATCAATCCCGTTTATATAAACGTGAAGGTGGGTGAGTAGTAACATCCTCAACATTAAAAACAAACCTTTTTTTATATCCTGCCAACTGCTTGTCGTCCAGGTTAGGAAATATTATATAATCAAAAAAACAAGAATCGCCTATTTTTTCATTTTCATAAAACTCCTTACCAGATTCAAAATAAAAGTTTTCCGGATAATATTTTTCACTATTAAATGGTCCGTATTCATACAGATATCTAATGGTGGCCGCTGATTTATATGCAACAAATACTTTAACATCTTTATGATTGATATTACTAGCTAAAAGATTTTCATAAGTTGATTCATTGATATAACGCAAACTTTTCGACGCTTTAACTACCCTGTTAATAACTGTTTCCAATAAATTACCGGAAATTATAATTGCGCCAGAAAGACAAAGTGTGGTTATTAATATCGCAGCATAAAAACGTCTTAATATTAAACTTAGATAATTTTCAAATTTATTCTTAAACTTAATATAAACCGAGCTTGCGATTACTGAAAAACTGATCAAAACCACCATCTGAGAAGACAGACTCCAACGGCTTGACATTAACCACGGATATAAATCAAAAATAGACAATACCACAAAAATTGCTTGTGATATAAAAACGTATAACCACACATCATGAAATTTCTTCACAAGGCTATCCTTGCAGTTTGATAGATAAATTGTTAATCCCAATACAAAAAGCGAAGGTAAGGAAATGTTTATCGAATTAAATAAATTTTGATTAAATATATTTTTGATAAATTCCAGACTTTTCCCATGGATAGTTAAATCATGAATTGCCCCATATCCTTGCAAAACCGATAGTTGCTTTTTTAATGCTAAAAAATAGGTTAAAAAAGAAGCAATCAAAAATGGAATTGTAAACATAAATATTTTTGAATATCCTTTTCTAAAATATCTCCCAACTATAATAACCATTGTTAAAGAATAAACAAAAAAACTATATCTGGATAAGGCAAATATTCCCATAAACACAGATAGGAGAACAATATAAATATTTTTTTTGTACTTTTTATAAGATTCAAGAAAAAGCAATAAAATTAATACTCCGAAATATTCCATGCTGTAAGCCCTTACTTCAAAACCGTATTGCCAAATCAGACCTACTTTAAACACATTTATAAAATTGAGAAAAATTAAAGCCAGAATAACCGACCGCGTCCAAATAAACACAATTAGTGCAATGCACATACTCGAGAGCACTGAAAATACATATGGTAACAACCTCAACCAAATAACTGAATTTGATATTACCGACCAAAAGTGAAGCAATACAGAAAATCCTCCCGGGTCAAGATTGTATTCTGAATTTTCTTTGATTACATCTGAAACACCCGCATTTTGAGAAAGTGGTGGAGAATAATGATTAAGTCCTTTAGCAATCCAGAACTGTCCAGCTTCGTCAAACCACAAATTAGGATTTGATAAATTGCTCTTGCCCAGCGATATTGTTAAAAAAACCCAAAAAGACACTAAAAATAATACCGCTGTCGTGAATATTATTCGCCTAAATAAGTGACAACAACTACCATCATTTTTATTCATTTATCATTCGATATAGATTTATTTCATCCTGTCACCTATATGTTTTATTAATTCGGTCGCTCACTCTATTTATTATTTTAACTAAAAACATTTCTCCCTTATTTAGATATCTTTTCTGTACAGATTCTAACACCCTTCTGTTTACTAAGATTTTATCTTTTGACGATGATACGGCATTAGATCTAACTGCATAATCCGCAATAACTCTGTCAAAAAATACAAAATTTGTGTGGTTTTTTATACGCAACCAATATTCAATATCCATGTTTACAAATAATTTTTCGTCAAATAGGCCAAAGTTTTTAAAAACTTCATTTTTGGCAAAAACCGCTTGGTGAGGAATATAATTTATATATTTCAATATTAAACGGTTACCAATTTGGAAAATCTTTCTATCAGGAAATGTCCCAATAATCCGAGAGTGATTGTCAACAACCTTGATTTTTGCATATATCCAATCGGTTTTTTTATTCTTCTTTAGAAACTTATAAACATCACTTAAAACATTTGGGTCACTCAATGCATCGTCGCTATTCAGAAAGTATATATATTTTCCTTTTGCTTTTTTTATACCAAAGTTAAACGCGTTGGATATTCCGTTTGCCGGTGTTTTATAGACCATTATTTTAGAAGGTCCCTTTTTATAATTATTAATAACATTTATAGTCTTATCTTTTGAAAAACCATCCACAATTATGTGCTCATACTTTTTGAACTTTTGCGACGCTAACGATTTTATACACTTTTCTATATATGCTTCCGAATTTAAAGTACAAGTAATAACCGAAAATACAGGTTTAGTGTTTTTTTCCATCTGCGTATAATTAAATCATAAATATTTACTTAGTTTTCCCAAACGGAATAAGACGAATCTTCAAAAACCAATTTAAAATTATTATCAGCGGAAATTCCCAATGTTTTATAATCATCCCTAATTATCAGATAATCATATTTCAAGCCGGTATCAATAGCTAAATTTTTATAGCACATTAAGTTTTTTTCCCGGGCACAAGACATAACTTTTTGAAGCATGACTCCTTGTTGTGCATAATCTCCCTTCCATTCCGCTCCGAACGGCAACACCACAGGATTAGCTTTTATGAAATACGGCATCCATTCATGTTCCCCTTCACTAACACTTAACAGCAAATAATTACTATCTTTTGCGTTATCCATGAACCAATCTCCCAAACCTTTTATACTCTCGTTGTCCATATACGGTTTGTACGCAGTTATTTTAGTCATCCGGTTAGTTATATAAACTACTGATATTACTAAGACCACAGTTAAACAAACTACTTTAACTATTCTTTTACCTGTTTGTATACCTTTCGGATTTATAATTCTTACAAGCATATCCGCTGAAACCAATGAAGCCACCAAAGCGACAAACCGCTGACCTTCCATTCCTCCCAAAACTGCAGTAGACACAAACCAAAACGGTAAAAAGATATCTGCCCTTAAAAGATAATATACAACTCCCGCTAACGATAACCCGGTTAATACAACAGTTTCGTGAGACGGTATTATTACCGATTCAAATAATTTATAAAAGTTCTCAAAATTCGTTAAATGAGTTATAAAGGACACGGTACCATGAGTAGAAAACGCGCTAGTCAAGGGGGTTAAACCATGTCGGGATATAACTATAAAAAGCCACGGACCAATGATTAAAAAACCAATAAAAAAATAGTTGATAAAAAGCGATATCTTTTTGCTGATGTGTTTATCATACAAAAATACTATAAACACAAAAGCACTCAGACTCCCGATTACCGCATACACAGGATGTGTCAGAGCACAAAGACCCCACACCACCGCGGATAAAATAAAATGTCTTCTTTTGTGTATACCTTCTGACAGAAAAAATAAGCTTGCTACTAAAAACAAAAATGCCAAACCTCTGGTTACACCCTCAGAAGGATAATGGTATCCTATCACACCAGATGAAGATGCCAAAAATAGCGTTGCGATAAAAGCCTTAATTCTTGAACCCAGTAGTCTTTTCGATAATAAATAAAAAAATATAAATGTTAAAAGCAAAAAGAAATTCGGGGCATACTTTAAATATGAAAACAAACCAATCCCAAATACTTTCATAGCAATTGCCATGATATAAAATGCCAGAGGAGGATATGCGAAAGGAAAGCCACCAGATCCGTAATATGGAATAAAATCAGGAAATTTAAAATCAGTTGTTTGAAGAACTTCAGAAATCTGTGCCTGAAAACCGGCATAACCCGGAGGGAAATCATACTTTATTTTGAAATAAAAAAGAAATGGCAAAGTAATTACAAAAATTATTGATAACAAAATCAAGTCTTTTTTATCTATAAAAGCCAGGCTCCCCTTTTTTACCGATAATTTATTTGTCTGGATCATCATCTTTCTTTATAAACATGATCAAATAACCTCGCCGACGCAAAAATTGCAAATGGCACAATAATCATGGACATTCTTCTTAAAGAATCTCCTATTTGAAACCAAGATTCCACCAATATGCTAAACAGAAACGTTCCTAAACAAATTGTGCCGATAATTCCTGATACAACAAGTAAATCTGAAATAAAAGTTAAATCTAATCGCTTTTTTAAATTCATAAAGACAAAATAAAATAATACGACGTAGAAAAGAATTACAATTCCATACTCCAAAATAACATTAACATATAAGTAAGAAAGTACATTTTTTATGTTTTCAAGTCTTGCTCCTTGTGTTAAAAAAGGTAGTGTTTTTGATATGGATTTTGCTGCGTACGGCACCGGTCCGGACACACTCTCAACAAAAAGAGACCAAGGCAGTCTTAAAAGATATACCGATAAAATGTAAACCGATATATAAAAGCGTTTTTTCTTCAACCAAAACAATAGTGAGGCTACAATAACTATTACAATCCAAAAAGGCTCAGCAAATCTTACCCACCCGGACAACCCCGTGAATAATGCCGATAGAAAAATACTTGTTACTTTTCCGTTTTTTAGCCATAAAAGTAAAAAAATATATCCTGTAAAAAGATAAGCCGTATACGGCAAGTTTGTATAAGAGACGGTTGACTGTTCAAATATTATTCCGTAACCCATCAGGGCAAGCGTAAAAAATAATGTAACTCTGGTCGACGTGCGTAATATTTTTAATGAATAATAAAATATTATTAAAATAGACAAATAGAAACCTTCGTATAAAAGCATCGGTGAAGCGGAAACATTAAAAAGATATACTAACATGTGTGATAATGAAGTCATTAAGGGATAGCTTGTGAAATATCCCTGTTCTATCGCTTCTTTCATACCGCCGTGTTCAGCAAAAAGTTTAGCTCTGAAGTCGTATAAAACTAACGAATCCCAATCTTTAACGGGCCAATATAAATTGGCTATAAAAGTAAAGATTAAAAGTAATGATATTACTATTAATAAAATTTTATTATCCATAAAGACGTTTTTATAATTTTTATTATTCCCGACACGCCTTACGGAATTATAACTTTTTGACTTAAAAAATCGCACAGCAAAAAAGAATAACGCAAGCAAGAAGGAATAGACAACTAACACATTTTTTAAAGAAAATGTTATTCCTTTAGTGTTTAATATAAATAATAAATAGGTCCAAATAGAAAGACCTAAAAGATAAGATACCGATATAGATAATGGTAAATTTTTTCTACCCAATATCTTTAATATAATAGGTAAAACCAAAAATATTGATAAAATAATAATAATTAAGGATTCAGTCATATTTTAATTAATGCCCATGTGTCTCCGGAGATTAATCCGGAACTAAATTCCGACTTAACAAAATTAACCGACTGATTTTTCAAATCTATCAAATAGAAAAACTCACATTCGATATCAAAATCAGGCCAATTATTAAAATTGCCATCGCCGAGTTCGTTTCCCGGTGAGGCAATTACATATCCATCAACCGATTTTTCGGGATCATATAAATTCAATTTCCTTGGATATAAGAAATACCGAACCAATCCGATATTGCCGGTAATCTCTTGTGCAGATGTGCTCGTAGGAAGATATATGCTAGCATTCTCATTCGTAAGTATACTTACATAATCCAAATATTTAACAGGGTTGTCCCAGAAATAATACAGCTTTTCCGAATATGACAGGCCCGGTTTAGCGATAATCAAAGGAAATATTCTCATTACTGAGACAGAGATATATTTTGCCTGTTTGAAGATAAATACTGCAGATAAAAATGAAATTATTAAAAATATAGACGGGTTTTTTTTGACAATTTTACTTAAATATTTTACTGCGGAATTTACAAAACCACCTGTAAAAAGGGCCGCTACCAGAAGCGGAGCGTTTTTATAATTAATATGAAATTTTGTGAAAACGTAATTCGGATAATTATACTCTTCCAAAACAGCAGATATTAGAAAAATCGCAAGTGTTATAAAAGATCCCGCATAAAAATAATATCCCTTATCGAAAACGCCTATATATTTCTTATAAACTATTATTAATAAAAACAACCCGAAAGTAACAATATAACCAGCATCTATGAATAAGTGCTTTTTTATAAAGCCGTGATAAGTGAAAATTTCAGTAATAGGCGGCAATAATATTAAGGCTGTGAATACCAAAAAATATAATTTTTCCGGTTTAATAGCTCTCATAGATAAATATTCCACTTCATATTATAAAGATATATCGTATATATTCCTTCCAGTGTTGGTTTCTCTCTTTTAAAAATAAATGCCAACGCCTTCTCAGAAACCCCTTTCATCAAACCCTCAACAGTAGTAAAGACAGGAATATTACCATTAATTTTGATCTCCTTTTTAGTTTTATTTTTGAATTTATCCTCTAAAACCGTGTCCTCGTAATATTTGTAACCCACATCAATATCCACTACCACACAATCATCGCGATACCCTTTATTTAAATAATATACGCCCAAATCCTCCCTGTCGTAAATTTCGCTCAGATGCAACTCCAATTCTTTAACGTATTCCATCGTGCTTTCCGACTCAAGCAAGTTAACACAAATTCTTTTGTTCTCACTAAGATTCTTTGCAAGTAACATGATGCTTTTGTGATATAAATCTGTTTCGTATACTGATTTTAAAGATGAGTGGTATAGATTTAGAATTCTTGTAAAGAGGTAAATCACCGTAAACAATACCAAAAATAAGACAAAGATAGGTTTTATGACTTTATTTTTGTCATATAATTTTAAGAATATCCCAAGCTCTATAGCAAAAGAAATTACCAGAAAGGAAATAGCCGGAGTTAAATACCTTGCTAGAACAAACTCCCAAGGCGCTTGGATCAATGTAAATGTGATAAATAGTGCAAAGAAAAGCGCAGAATAATATGATATTTTCCTGATTTCAAGATAGTTTAATAAAAACAGTATCAGAAAGGCAATCAGAAAAGATCCCGAATATAAGTGTATTATCTTTAAATTATCTATAAGATTTCTATACACATAACTTATATCTATTACATAATTAGAAATATATCCTTTGTTTGAGTGCAGTAAATAATTTACAAATATCAAGGATGAAAAGACAACATTATAAAATACTACTTTGAATACTATTTCTTTTTCTATTTTCAGCTTATCTCTAAGCAAAAAAATAATGAATAAAACCGGTAAAAGCGCGACTGAAGTTTCTTTTGTAAACAACGCCAGAATGAAAAATACGGTCGAATACACTGATTCTTTTTTAAATAGTAATAACCAAAATCCCAAAAGAATTAATACCAACATCAACGGCTCCTGTGGACCTAGTCGTAAGATATTTTCCATATTAAGAGGAGATAACAAAACAGTTATTACACCCAGTCCCGCTACAAAGTCTTTATTAGTAACCCGCTTAACCACCACAAACACCAACAAAGAGATTACAAACCATATAACAACATGAAAAAAACGATGGACAAATGGATTATTACCACCTATGAGCCAAACTATATAATTGTATATCCAGTAAACAGGCCGTATTCTACCCGTACCCTCAAATATAATTTCGGCAATACCGTCTAAATTAAAACTGAAGATATTCTCATTTAATGATCGAGAAATGAATAGAGTGTATCCATCATCAATAAGCGACCATTTTATAAAAAGATTAGGAATAAATATAATTCCGAAAATTGTAAAAAGGCAAAGGTAAAAGAGAATTCTATATTTGTATTTTCCCATAATTTCAACTTCTAAGTGCTAAATACAATTCTGCGATATCCCGCGGAGTTTGTAACAATCTGTGACCAAATCTTGGAGATCTTTTTTCAAAAACGCAAACAGGAAAGTCGGCAATTTTAAAACCGGCTTTTTGTGCTCTCAAAGTAAATTCCGTATCAAAGATTCCACTCGTCGTTTTGCAATCCTTTAGTACCCTGGTAGATACTTCCCTTTTAAAAACTTTAATACCATGTGTATCACTTCCCCGAAAACCATGAACTAACTTTAAATATAAATTAAAAGTATATGAAATACATCTTCTTATAAAGCTCCTGTTATCTTCCGACCAGGGAGCCATTTTAGAACCTATGACAAAATCTTTACCGTAAAGGTCAATATCAATTAAATCCAAAAGGTGTAAATCATAGAAATCGACATTAAAAATCACAATGAAGTTCCCCCGTGCGGACTTAATACCTTTTCTCAAAGCGAATCCATAACCCGCTTTTGATTTCAACATCTGAATACCTTTATATTTTTTAATCTGGTTATTAATTATTTTTTCAGTATTATCAATGCAACCGTTAACAACAACTAATATTTCAAACGGGTATTTTTTTCTGTTAAGATGTCTATAAATGTCCAAGAGACAATCTTTAATAAGAAGCTCCTCGTTTCTCGCCGGAAATATGACGGAAGTTTTTATCATCCTATTGGAGAAATTTTACCACACACAACCTCCCCAAGTTATTCAACCGATGAAGACCAAGTACCAGTTTATTTTTTGTGTGTCTTAATACAATATTTTCGTCTTCTGATAAAGTCTGTTCGTATTGTACGGCCGATATATTTTCACCGGACATTCTAAAACTCGAGAGGTTGTCGTCTATAATTGCGGGCATACATTTTTTACCCATTCTTAACCACATTTCATATTCCATGACAAATTTTGTTTTTCCCTGAAATGGACCGTACTTTGACCACGCTTTTCTGGTCAAAAAAACAGAAGGTTGAATTAAGTAATTAGTAACCAATAATAATTTATAAGAATTGATTTTAAGTAATATATTTTTATATATAGCGATTGCTTTTGCGACCTCATCACCTTTTTTGTTAATCACCTTCCCCCGCCCCGCAAGCCATAACGAATCCGGATGACCTAGAAAATACCCTCCAACTTTACGAAGCGCCCCCAATTCGTATGTGTCATCGGCATTTATATATGCCAAAACATCACCATTTGCTTTCTCAAAACCTTTGTTTATCGCATCTAATTGTCCCCCGTCTTTTTCTTTATACAGCTTAAATATTCCGGGATATTTTTTTACATACGATCCGATTATTTTTAAACTCCCGTCAGTAGAACCGGGGTCCTGAATTATAACTTCAAGATGGGGATAATCCTGCGCGATTAATGATGTCAGTGTTTCTCCGATGTATTTAACTTTATTAAATGATGGTATGATTACTGATATATCAGGAAGTTCACTTTTTTTGTTTTTTCTTCGCATATTGAAAAGACTGTTTCCTTACCAAATCTTCTAATTTTTTTTCAAGCTTTTTGGTGGTAATGTAAGACTTGGTAGCTAAAAGAATCACCAAGAAAAAACCACCGAAAACCATCATATCAAATAGCCGTGCGAATAAAAACGTTCGTGCAAATATTTTTAGCAAATCCGGAAAAACTACTGCAAATATCGAAAATACCCATATCAGTAGCCAAAAAAACATCTCAACGCCGTTCAATACTCCTTTCTTGTAATGGATCAGAGCGAAATAAATCATAACCAGGGAAAATATAAGTGCCGAAATTTGCAGTCCTACAATCATAAAATTATAATTTTATCCTCCAGCGCAAAACGTCGAAAAAGATGCCTACTGCATCAATAAGCGATACGCCTTTAAACTCGTCTAAGTATAAAGTAGAAACAGGAACCTCGCAATGCATGAGTTTACATTTAGCGGTCCTTATAACCATCTCCGTTTCGACCGCGTAACCAGCTGATTCCCACTTGATTTCCTTGTAAGCCTTTTTCGTAATCGCCCTGTATCCGCACAAAATATCCGAAAAGTATCTACCGAATAAAAAAGAGATCATTAGTGACGCGAGTTTATTACCGACATAACGAATCAAGGGCACTCCCATTCCCATATTTCTCGACCCGAAAACAACTTCATATCCTTCATTTAATTTTTTAACAAATTTCGGAAAATCATTTATGTCGTGCTGGCCGTCAGCGTCCATAAAAACAACGGCATCAAAACCGTCAGAGAAAGCTGCTTCCGCGCCCGTCTTCATCGCTGCTCCTTTGCCTAGATTAACGTTATGTTTAAAAATCCTGACTTTAGTGCCTTTTACTCTCAAGTTAGATAATATTTTTGGAGTATCATCAACAGATCCATCATCGATTATATAAGCGGGGTATCCCAAAGTTGAAATACTATTAACGAAATTCGGAATAAATTTCTCTTCGTTAAACACTGGAGCTACTATAGCAATCTTCATATATTAGTATTTTAACACCAATTGATTATAAATTAATTTAAATATTTATATAATTATGATATCATCTTTTAAACACCCAGCAGGTTTTTATTCAAATAGGTTAAAAATGGATATTTCAGATATTGAGGGACGTGTACTTAGAAATTTCGGAAAATCCCATCAGGCACCTCTAGCTCAACATCCTCCTTCCCACATATACGAGGGCTTTGAACCCATAACTATTTTGAGATCCCACCCACCCGAAGGAAGAACGCTAAAAGACTATGTAGAAAGATTTAATATTGATCTGAAAGACCTGCATGGACATAGAGTGCTCGATCTTGGTACAGGCATCAAAAACCGTTTTGCAGAGGGTTTGAGAGAAGCGGGTATTAAAGCAAAGGTAATTTCTTTAAGCCCGGATTTTATTTATAGTGATATTGCAACTCAATCGAGAAAATCTTCTCCTGAAGGTAATCAGACTGCCGCCATAGGACAACACCTACCATTTCCAGACGAAACCTTTGATAATATCTATGCTCTTCATTTGTGGCAGCATTTACAATCATACAACGCCTTTAAACTGGTTTTAAGTGAGATGGCAAGAACACTGAAAAAAGGAGGTAAGGGTATGATAGGACCGTACTTTGACATACCAACTGAAGACCATTATTTTGAATATTATTCTCAAGATCTGCAAATAATATCACTACTGGCAAAATATGGAATAACCCCGGGGAAAGAGGACGTATCTGAATCCGTAGAAGCAATTAAAGTTAAAGATCGGTATGCAAATGCTTTTTACGTACATGGGTATAGCCTAGTTTTACAAAAACCCATATAAAAAATTGTTTGGAAGAATAAACTTCAAATATTTTTAAAAAATTATTTATCAAGACATGCCTCGTTCCAGCTTAGCTTGCTTGAGCATTACCATATCATTTATGAATCTTTTCATCCAAATACCAGGCTCTGCTAAATCATTTGGATCAATTATCTTTTTAAATTCAGCACAAATTTGTCTTCCCACCCAGTCTTGCCACTGGGCAAAAGTATGTGCATGAATGACTCCATCAGGCACACTTTCTACATCATTCACTCTCACAACATTCCCCTCCCTGTCAAAACCAAATCCTTCCGTATACATCCAGGGGTATCTTTTACGAAAATTCTGCGCCTCCATTCTCTCTAATGGTGTTAGATAACGGGTTTTCTCCTCCTCCCCATCGCCTGGTGCTGTTGTTGCCGTCATATCATCAGCCAAATGAACAATCTTTCTTGCATAATCACCGTCTCTTAACCTCAGTTCACCATCCTCATCCAGCTCCACAAAACTGCTAAGACTGTTGTGTCCCGTTTCCTTACCTGCCTCTTTTATTTTTCTGGCTAATTCCGTATCTATCCCATGATTAATCAATACTTGTTCCACGTTCGCGTAAGCATCAGGATCATACACAGCACCTACCTTTAATCTTTCGGTTTCATAAGCTAACTTCCTCATAATCTCAAGAGCCTTACTTGTATCATGTCGGAGTGCGGCAGCAACAATAGTAAACACCTCGTCATAATTTAATACTCCGAATCCCAAAGCGCCAACCGCTTCTCTTTCTCTCATTAACTCTAAAGACTTATTAACATCCTCCAGTAAGGCATTTGTGACAATATCTTCCACCCCAATTTCCTCTTTACCATCACCTTTCATGTTCAGCTCTTCCGCAATTATCCCTGCAGCTACCGCAACAGCCACATTGTGTCTACCTATGTTATCTAAAGGTTCATTCATTTTTTCACCTGTATATAAATTGACCGGTGGTTCCCCATCTCCCACAGGATGAACTCCTGTTATCCTCATTAATTCAAATTCATCCGGGTAGCTTTTCTCCATTTGAGGTAAGAATAGCATCACATCCACACTAAGTTCCTGAGTCAACGGCACCCCCATATCCCGTTCATCTTCAGTATGTGTTTGTCTATGAATTACTTCCTCCATATTTAATAAAAATTAACAAGTTTAAATAATTTGTATATAAATAACCTCATACTAATACACAAAGTAAAACAAAAAACGTAGAATACGTAATATTTATATTCTATTTATAGAAGATGCTTAATATACCACTTGATAGTATTACTAAGACCTTCATTAAAATCTGTCTCGGCTGTGAATCCAAACTCCTTTTTGGCTTTAGAGGTATTAAGCATTCTCCTTGGTTGGCCGTCGGGTTTTGTTTTATCCCAGACAATCTTCCCTTTAAACTCAGTCAAATTTTTTATTTTTTCAGCCAACTCTTTAATTGAGATTTCTTTTCCAGAACCCAAATTTACAGGATCTCCTTTGTCATATTTTTTCGTCGCTAATATAATGGCTCTTGCTGCATCCTCAACGTATAAAAATTCTCTCGTAGGTTTACCCGTCCCCCAAACTACAACCTCCTTTTTCCCAGCATTTTTTGCGTCTATGAACTTTTTGATCAAAGCGGGAATAACGTGGGAAGATTTAGGGTCAAAATTATCACCAGGTCCGTACAAATTCACAGGCAATAAATAAATTCCGTTAAAACCATATTGTTTTCTATATGCCTGCAACTGGACTAAAAGCATCTTTTTCGCCAAACCATAAGGAGCATTCGTTTCTTCGGGATATCCATCCCAAAGATTTTCTTCCTTAAAAGGAATTGGAGTAAATTTCGGAAAAGCGCATATAGTTCCCACTTGAACGAACTTCTTAACTCCCGCTTTTCTTGCTTCTTCAATTAAATGAATTCCCATCGCGGCATTGTCGTAAAAAAGATCTCCCGGTTTTTCCTGGTTAAAGCCGATACCTCCAACATTTGCGGCAAGATGTATAACTACATCAATACCATTAACTGCCTTTTTACAATCGTTTTTCTCTCTTAGATCAAGCTCGTTAAAACTAGGAGAAAATATATTTTTTATATCTGCTTCTTTTTGAAGTAAACTTATGAGATGTTTTCCCAAAAAACCATGCGCGCCCGTTACTAAAATTTTTTTAGATTTGAAATTCATTTTATTTTCTTCTTTATACCAGCTTTTTTGAAATCTGAATTGAGCATAATTTTTATAAGATCCCGGAATTTAACTTTTGGTTCCCATCCCAACTTTTTCTTTGCCTTGGAAAAATCTCCCTGAAGCAAATCTACTTCTGTAGGCCTCAAATATCTGGAGTCAATTTTGACGTGCCTTTTCCAATTTAATCCGGCTAGGGAAAATGCAGTCTCAACAAATTCTCTCACCGCATGTGTCTCTCCGGTTGCAATAACAAAATCCTCTGGTTTTTTTTGCTGGAGCATCAGCCACATTGCCTTTACATATTCAGGAGCGTAACCCCAATCTCTTTTTGCGTCTAAATTCCCCAGATAAATATATTTTTGTCTACCGGCTAAAATTTCGGCGATAGCGACAGTAACTTTTCTTGTTAAAAAAGTCTGACCACGCTGAGGTGATTCGTGATTAAACAATATCCCACTACACGCAAACATTTTGTAGCCCTCACGATAGTTTTTTGTAATATTGTGAGCCATAACTTTCGCAACCGCATAAGGACTTCTCGGATCAAAAGGAGTATTTTCATTTTGCGGAGCGGGGGAATTACCAAACATCTCACTGCTTGATGCCTGATAGAATCTTGTTTTTTTCATATTCAGATCTTTTAAAGCTTCTAATATTCTGACTGTCCCTAAACCAACCGTATCCATTGTGTACTCCGGAAGATCAAAACTTACTCTTACATGACTTTGAGCTGCTAAATTGTAAACTTCATCAGGTTTAGTCACCGCCAACAATTTATAAATAGTATTTGAGTCATTTATGTCTCCATAATGAAGAAAAAGCTTTACACTTTTATCGTGAGGGTCCTTGTATAAATGATCTAACCTATCTGTGTTGAATGTGCTTGCCCTTCTTATGATCCCGTGTACTTCATATCCTTTACGCAACAAAAATTCCGCCAAATATGAACCGTCTTGACCGGTAATTCCTGTAATAAACGCCTTCTTGATCCTAGAATTTTTTATCATAAATTGTCAGTAACCAA
>Ga0265297_10004559_pt1 | contig 22394 bp, 19 predicted proteins | sample Munlanlwell13791_FD_192502 | JGI IMG/M metagenome (GOLD analysis project Ga0265297, IMG submission 192502) | Leachate microbial communities from a municipal landfill in Southern Ontario, Canada - Leachate well 137-91 | ecosystem: Engineered > Solid waste > Landfill > Unclassified | place... | reverse complement strand
TGGTAAAACAGCTTAACGCGGAATACAAAATCCTGGATGAAAAAATCCAGCCCTTATTTTTGGACGTTTGGAATTTGAAGTTCGATTTCAAGTACATCAAATTCAAGCTTATAAGGAGAGAGAAGAATAGGGAAGCGGACAGGTTGGTGAACGAAGCCTTGGACAAAGAAAAGAAAGCCCAGAGATTGTTTTAATAAAACACAGCAAAACAAAAAGCCCCGGTTAAGGGGTTTTTTGTTGCCTCAGCAAGACCGTAAGCCGAATTCTGTTTTATGTGATCATCTGTCTATCCTTTTGATTGCTCAAAAGGTATGGCGAACTACTTTTCTCCTTCAACAAGTCCAGGCCAAGTACCATTTAGGTCATAATTCTTGTTCCTCGAACTTATCGACGGGTTTGTTCTTGCACCCGATAAGGATTTAGCCGTTTCATTCCCATATTGCTATAGGACTATCCCCAGCATGCGCTTGGGATCGCAAAACCTTTCGGCCTCGCGCGTCACTGATCGCACCTCTCGCCTTGCGGCGGACGGGCGTTACCCGCTATCCTTTTATCCCGCCCTCTGCGCTCGTCGAATCAATCAGAACTGATTAAGATATCCTAGAGTATCAACCATTCTTGTAATTTATTGCATATTCCACGAGCTTAGAGGGCGGGATGGTGTTCGGACTTTCCTCCAGACACATTGTGTCCAGCGATCACTCATCTTGCTAAGGCAATTATATATTAACAAAATTAAACCAACTTGTCAAGTTTTAGGCCGGAAGTTTGTTTCTTAATTTTACATTATTATTCAGGTCCCATATATATTTGAAAAACAGCTGAAAAAATACTAAGATATATGATAACAATCATTAAGCTTAATCTTATGGAACTATCACCAAATCCGGGCAAAAACTTGATTATAGAAGTAGACGGAAGAAAATTCGCCAGATATCCCGTAAAAACCAGTATTATTAAACCGGGCGACAATTATTCGGACATTATCGAGCAATATGCGAGGCCTTATATCAAACAGGGCGATATTTTATTTATCGGTGAAAGAAGCGTGGCAGTAAGCCAGGGCCGGACTTATGAAAAAGACAAAGTAAAACCAGGCAGGTTTGCCCGTTTTATGGTTCGTTTCGTAACCAAGCAGTCGTATGGCATAGGCCTCGGGTCTCCCGAAACAATGCAGATGGCAGTCGAAGAAGTGGGAATTCCGAGAATGCTTTTTGCCGCTCTGTGCGCCGGCGTTGCCAAGATATTCAATATTAAAGGCGTTTTCTATATGGTAGCCGGAACCCAGGCAAGGGCAGTGGACGGTGCCGCAGATTATGTCATTCCTCCTTATTGCAATCACGTTACCAAAGCCCCGAAAGACGCTCCAAAGCTTGCCCAAAGAATGTCAGACAGGTTCGGAGTAGGAGTCGCGATTATCGATGTCTGCGATATCGGCGGCTGGGTTGTGGGAGCCAGCAGGGGCGTGGACAAGCAATTGGTGCTTCGGGCCCTGAAAGACAATCCTTTGGGCCAGACAAAAGAACAGACCCCGATCGGAATTCTCAGAGAAATAAAATAGAATATGATAACCCGCATTTTAAACACTCAAACAAAAAGAATAAGCCTAGCTTCTTTTATTTTGGCAGTGGCTTATTTAATGAGCGCCCTACTCGGCATTTTAAGAGACCGGCTTCTGGCCGGCCGTTTCGGCGCCGGCGACGAACTTGATATTTATTACGCCGCTTTCAGGATTCCCGATTTTGTTGCGATGGTTATGATTCTGGGAGCGATATCTGCCGCCATTATTCCGGTTTTCAGCTCGTACTTCGTAAGATCGAAAGAAGAGGCCTGGAAGTTCGCCTCGGCCCTTTTAAATGTTTTTCTCGCAGTTTTGGTTGTGGTCAGCGCCATTCTTGCGATTCTGGCTCCTTATTTTGTCTGTCTTATCGCCCCCGGGTTCTCCGGAGAAAAAAGGGAAATGACGATCCTTCTCACGAGGATAATGTTTTTAAGCCCGATTATTTTAGGCACCAGCAATATTATAAGCGGCATACTGCAGGTCTTCCATCGGTTTTTGGCAACGGCTTTGGCTCCGATTATGTACAATCTGGGAATAATTTTTGGAATCGTGTTTTTCGTTCCCAGAATAGGCCTTCAGGGTCTTGCCTGGGGAGTGGCCTTGGGCGGCTTTATGCATTTATTGATTCAGCTTCCCGCTTTTTATTCTTCCGGGTTCAGGTACCGGAAGATTTTCAATTTGGGGCACCCCGGCGTAGTCAGGGTAATAAAGCTTATGATTCCCCGTTCTTTCGGATTGGCAGCCGGCCAGATCAATTTGATCGCCGTTACGGCCATTGCCTCCACTTTGGTTTCAGGTAGCATCGCGGTGTTCAATCTGGCGAATAATCTTTCTTCCATCGTGATAAATTTCATAGCGGTTTCAATGTCTACCGCCATTTTTCCCGCGCTGTCTCTTGCTTTTTCCAAAGACGAAAACCAGGACTTTCTCAATAAGTTTTCCATGGTCTTCAGGCAGATATTGTTTTTGACCATTCCCTTGAGCGCCGTGTTTTTCATGCTGAGAGCCCAGATAGTGAGGCTGATTCTGGGAGTGGGGCAGTTCGGTTGGATGGACACCCGTCTGACCGCCGCCTGCCTCGGAATTTTTAGCATAGGGCTTTTCGCCCAGAGCCTCGTTTTTCATATTTCAAAAACATTTTACGCCACCCACAACACGAAAACTCCGGCTTTGATAAGCTTTGCCAGCGTGGCGTGCAACATCGGCTTGAGCCTGCTTTTTGTCTGGCTTTTGAGTTTTCAAAATCTGTTTTTTGTTTTTCTTCAAAAGCTTTTCAAGCTGGAAGGAATCGACAATATCGCGGTAATCGGATTGTCTCTGGCTTTTTCGATGACGGCCATTTTTCAGTTGAAGCTGCTTTTGATCGCCCTTTACTACAGGATAGGAAACTTTAAGATAAAAGAGATTTTGGGGTCTTTTAGCAAGATCGCGGCTGCGGCCGTTATAATGGCAGCCTCCGTTTATTTTACAAGGCAGATTCTGGCCGGGGTTGTCGATATGCAGACGTTCTGGGGCATTCTTTTTCAGACGGCCGGCGCCGCCCTTGCTGGAGTCGTCGTTTATTCCGCCATAGCTCTTATCTTGAAGTCGCCCGAAACAAGAGTCATTAAAAACCTGATTTTTAAGCAGATAATAAGGCAATGAAGGGGTCTAATATAAGAAACTTTGTTATCATTAGCCATATCGATCACGGGAAATCGACTTTGGCGGACAGATTTCTGGAAATAACCGGGGCCATTTCTCCCAAAAAAATGAGGCCCCAGTTTTTGGATATGATGGATTTGGAAAGGGAAAGGGGAATAACGATCAAACTGAAACCGGTGCGCATGGAAGCGCAGATTTTAGGAGAACGATATATTTTGAATCTGGTCGATACTCCGGGCCACGTTGATTTCTCTTACGAAGTTTCAAGGTCTTTGGCGGCAGTCGAAGGAGCGGTTCTTTTGGTTGATGCTTCCAAGGGCATACAGGCCCAAACTTTAGCCAATCTGGATTTGGCCAAGAAACAGAACCTGGTTATCATTCCCGTGGTAAACAAAATAGACATGCTTCAGGCGGACGTGGAAAAATCAACCGATGAATTGGCTCAGCTCCTGGAAATTGAAAAAAGCGGCATCCTGAAAATCTCAGGGAAATTGGGCACGAACGTTGCCGGGGTTTTGGAAGAGGTGGCTAAAAAGGTGCCTGGCCCTTTGCAAGAAAACGCGGAAAAGCCCTTCAGGGCTTTGATCTTCGATTCGGAATACGATCCCTATCAGGGAGTCGTGGCATATATCAGGGTTATTGACGGTGAAATCAAAAGCGGAGAGAAGATAAAGCTGTTCGCGGCAAAAGCCAGAGCCGAGGCAAAAGAAGTCGGTTATTTCAAGCCGCAGATGGAAAAGCAAGACAAAATTTCGGCGGGTGAAATCGGATATATCGCAACGGGCATAAAAGAACCGGGACTGGTAAGGGTCGGGGATACGATTATGAAAGAAAGCCAAAACCAGGGCGTTTTGCCCTTGCCGGGCTACAGGGAAGCGAGATCGATGGTCTTTGCCAGTTTTTATCCCGAAGATCCCGATGACTTCGAACTGTTGAAAGACGCTTTGTCGAAACTGAAGCTTAGTGATCCGGCCTTGATTTACGAACAGGAAACGAAAGAGGCTTTGGGCAGGGGATTCCGCTGCGGATTTTTGGGCACTTTGCACGCCGAGATAGTTTCGGAAAGACTGCATCGGGAGTTCGGCCTTGATCTGGTGATTTCCACGCCGTCCGTGGTTTACAGAATCATCGATCAGAAAGATAAAGAGTCATATATCTACGCGGCCACCGACTGGCCCGATCCTTCGAAAATAAAGGAAACATACGAACCATGGGTTTCTCTGGAGATAATCACTCCCGTGGAATATATCGGCGGGGTGTCGGACGTTTTGAAAAACTTCAGGGTGGTCTACAAAGATACGAATTATTTAAGCTTTGAAAGGGCCATTCTGATCTACGAGGCGCCTTTGGCCGATATCATCACGAATCTTTACGACAAACTGAAAGGCGTAAGCAAGGGCTATGCTTCTATGAACTACAAGGTTTTGGGTTACAGGAAGAGCAAGCTTGTTAAAATGGAGATCTTGATTGCCGGTGAAAAAGAAGAAGCTCTTTCCAGGATCGTGCCGGAAGAAAGGGCTTTTCAGGAAGGAAAAAGCCTGGTAACGAAGCTCAAAGAAACTCTTCCTTCCCAGCAGTTCTCGGTTGCCCTGCAGGCGTTGGTCGGAGGGAAAGTCATTGCCAGGGAGACGATCCGGGCCCAAAGAAAAGACGTTACCGGTTATTTATACGGGGGAGACTACAGCCGGAAAAGAAAGCTTTTGGAGAAGCAGAAAAAAGGCAAAAAGCTGCTAAAAGAAAAAGGGAGGGTGAGAGTTCCTCCCAAAGTGTTTCTAGAGGTTTTTCGAGGATGATTTTTGCTTATCCGGCTGCTTGCAAAATGGGTTGAAAATACAGAAAAATATGCTAAATTGAAGCCAGGAATATTTCAACGGCTCAATAAAGGGGCAAACAGAAAAAGAACCATGCTCAAGGCAATCAGGGATATGACAATTGTCCATAATATTTTGAAAACCTTTTGAGATTTCATTTTTGCGAGAAATATATTTAACTGCATTTTTATGATAGCAAAACGCGATAAAAATAGAAAGGCAGTTTCAAAAAAAGACATATTTTTTTCTTTGCTGCTGTGGGCGCTGCTTTTGAGCGTAATAGTTTTTCTGGGAACGACCAATTTGAAAACGAAGCGAAGAAGGGAAGAGATTGCGAAAAAAACAGACGCCATCAAAGAAGAGATTGCGGCAATGGAAAAGAGCAACGAGGATTTGAAAATAAAAATAAGCCAGGGCCAGACAAAAGAATATTTGGAAAGGGTGGCGAGGGAGCAGTTCGGATTAAAGGCTCCCGGAGAAGAAGTGGTGATTATCTATAGGGAAAAGGGAGAAGAGCAGGAGCCGCAGAAAGAAGAAGAGAACGGCCTTTGGGAGCAGTTAAAGAGCTTTTTCAATTTTTTAAAATAGCGCGGGATTAGTTGAGCGGTTCAACATGACCTTCCCAAGGTTAAGAGACGGGTTCGACTCCCGTATCCCGCTTAGTTGCCGCCTTAGCTTAGTGGCAAAGCAGTGGTTTCGTAAACCACAGACGCAAGTTCGATTCTTGCAGGCGGCTATTATTGTAATATGAGAAAAAACATCGGTCTTATTGTTATAATAGTTCTAGCTGTTGTTCCGATTGTCCGCTGGTTTTCAATTGCTCCGCTCAGTCTGAGGTTCTTTAATCTTCAGGCCGCAAGCGGCAGCATCGGCCAGATTTTCGGCCTTTTGGGAATAACTCTTTTTTCAATCAATCTTATTCTTTCCAGCAGGTTAAAGTTTTTAGATAATCTGTTTTACGGCTTGGACCGGCTTTATAAAATACATCGCTGGAACGGCACGATCGCTTTTTCGTTGCTGCTTTTTCATCCTTTGTTCTTGGCGGTCAGGTACGCCGTTTTGTCGCTGCGCGATGCGGCCTTTTTGTTTATTCCTTCAAGCGATAATATGGCAACGGGAGGAATACTCGCGCTCTCGATAATGATAGTTTTGTTGGTTATAACGTTCTGGAGCCGTTTTAAATACGAGAACTGGAAGCTGACGCACAAATTTATGACCATCGCCTTTAGTTTCGCCGTTTTGCACGCAGCCTCGATTCCAAGCGACATTTCCCGGGATAGCGTTTTGAGGATTTATATCCTTTCGTTGGCCGCAATAGCTTTGTCGGCCGGCGTGTGGAAGGCTTTCTTAAGCAGGTTTATAAACAACTATTCCAAGTTTACGATCAAAACAGTCGATGTTCTTAACGAAAACGTAACCGATATTAAAGCCGAGCCGAAAGCCAAAAGAATCGGATTCGTCCCCGGACAGTTTTCGTTCGTCAGGTTTAAAAGTAAAAGGGTCAAGAACGAGCAGCATCCTTTTACGATTTCTTCTTCTCCAAAAGAAAAGAATATCGGTTGGACGATAAAATCGCTTGGCGATTTTACGGAAACCCTGAGGTTTCTAAGGCCTGGAGAATCCGTTCTCGTGGACGCGCCTTACGGAAAGTTTTCGTATTTGAATATGAAGCATAAAAGGCAGGTTTGGATGGCCGGCGGAATCGGCATAACCCCGTTTTTGAGCATGGCAAGGAGTTTGGAAGAGGGTTATCAAATCAATCTCTATTATTGTACAAAGACAAAAGAAGAGGCGGTGGTGTTCGAGGAGTTGTTGAAAATCTCGGAGAAAACAAAAGGATTTAAAATCATTCCTTGGTTTTCGGAAGAAAAAGGGCAGATAGATGCTGAAATAGTAATGGAAGCCAGTCCGGATTTGATAGACGGCGATATTCTGCTGTGCGGGCCCTCCGGCTTTATGAAAAGCTTAAGGGAACAATTTGTAAAGTTGGGAGTTAGTAAAAATAATATTCATTTTGAGGAGTTTAAATTCGTATGAAAAAACTGACGTTAATTTCTCTATTTGTTTTTTTTGCAGCGGTCGTGGCCATTCTCGTGGAGGGCCTTGTTTTTTATCAGGATAAGAAAAATACCTTATCAGTTTCTCCGTCCGGTTCCACAGAAGAAATCATATTAGACGATGCGGAAATTTCCAAACATTCCACAGCCGATGATTGTTGGCTGATTATAAGCGACAAGGTTTACAACGTGACTTCTTATATTGCCAGCCATCCCGGCGGTCCCGAAGCCATTATTTTAAATTGCGGCAAAGACGCGACAACCGCTTTTTTGACGAAAGGCGGATCCGGACATTCCCAAAGCGCAGTTGATAATTTAGTTAACTATTATCTGGGGGATTTGAAACAACCTCTTAGTTCTCTCGAATAACGGTATTATGTAACTATTGACGATTTTTCGGCAGTATGCTACTGTAACGTATCGTTGTTCTTTGATTTCCACCCAGTGTCTGTTGGTCAGGAAGAAGAAGAAAGCTTCAGCTCTACCGCGATGCTCCAATTTGGAGCGAGTTCGTCCAAGCAGGACCTACTTCGAATGCGGAGAGCGTATCAGACGGATCATAGAACGGGGCAACCGGTTGTCCTGTTCGAGGGTTCTGCCGCCAAAGGGCTTCCGGCAGAACGTGGATGGCAATGCCAGCTATCCTAGATTCGTTTGAGAGCTTTCGGGGGCCACCTGTCCTTTACGGCAAAAAGCCGCAGGGAAATGGCCCAAAAAAGAAGCCACTTTTTTCTAGGTCTGGCGCCCATGACGCGGACCACCAAATCCAACAGACACCAACCTAGTAAAGGGCGATTCACAAAGAATCGCCCTCTTTTTTATTTTCCTTTTAATTTGGCCGAAAATATGATAAATTGAATAATAAGTTAATTCCGCTATTTGCGAAAAAATCATGGCTGACATCGAATCAAAATTAGAAGATTTTCAGAAGTCCATTCGGCATTTGGCGGACTGTCTTTGACATAGAAAAAAAGGAAAAAGAGCTGGCAGGACTGGAGAAAGAATCGGCAAAGCCTGATTTTTGGCAGGATACGGAAAACGCGGCGGAAACGAACCAGAAAATATCTTCCTTGAAAGAAGAAATCGCAGCCATTGAGGATTTGAAAAAAGAGCTGCAGGATCTGCAAGATCTTTACAGCCTAGGCGAGATCGACAAAAAAGCCGTGGATATTCTGGAAAAGAAAATAAAGAAAGAGGAGTTTAAAACCTTTCTTTCCGGGAAATACGACAAGGGTTCGGCCATAATGGAAATATATTCCGGAGCCGGCGGAGTAGATGCCCAGGACTGGGCGACTCTTCTTTTGAGAATGTTCGAAAGGTACTGCCAGAAAAAGGGCTTTCAGGTTAAAGTTCTGCACCAGTCGTTCGGAGAAGGCGGAGGCCCGGAAGGAAGAATCGGCACCAAATCAGCCACCTTGGAGATCAAGGGGCCGTATGCTTACGGATTCTTGAGAGGCGAATCGGGCGTGCACAGGCTGGTGAGAATATCGCCGTTTTCCAGCCAGAAGCTTCGTCACACTTCATTCGCTTTAATAGAAGTGATTCCGGAAATAGGTAGGGCGGATCAGAAGGAAATAGAGATAAAGCCGGACGACTTGAAAGTGGATACGTTCAGGGCTTCGGGTCCCGGAGGGCAAAACGTAAACCGCAGGGAATCGGCAATAAGGATCACTCATATTCCGACAGGCATCACGGTAAGTTCGCAGGCAGAGAGATCGCAGCTGCAAAACAGGGAAAAAGCAATGGAAATCCTGTATTCAAAGCTTTACCGGTTGAAAGAAGCCGAAAGAAAGGAGAAGATAAAGGAGATAAGGGGTGAGGCCGTGTCGGCCAGCTGGGGAAACCAGATAAGGTCGTATGTCCTGCATCCGTATAAACAAGTTAAGGATTTAAGGACTGGCCTTGAAAGCAAGGATCCGGATAAAGTTTTGGACGGAGAGTTGGATGAATTCATAGAGGCGGAAATCAAATTGTAAATTGCCAATTTAAATCAAGTATCAATGATTCTAATCAACAACGTAAGCAAAATTTATCCCGGGCATAACGGCAACGAACCGACGGTTGCTTTGGAGGATATTTCTTTTAAAATAAGCAAGCCGGAATTCGTTTCGATCGTTGGAAGGTCAGGCGCTGGGAAAACAACTTTGCTCAAGCTGATTCTGGCCGAGGAAGAGCCGACCCAGGGAAGGGTTTTCTTTGATAAGCTCGACGTCCATAAAATCAAAAGATCCGAACTTTACAAATTCAGAAGGAGGATAGGCACGGTTTTTCAGGATTACAAGCTTTTGCCCGCCAAAACTACTTACGAGAACATCGCCTATGTGATGGAAGTAATGGGCGCCACGGATGAGGAGATAAAAAGAGATCTGCCCCAGATTTTGGATCTCGTGGGATTGGCCAACCGGGCTCATAACTTCCCGAAAGAGCTTTCCGGCGGAGAACGCCAGCGGGCAGCCATTGCCAGGGCTTTAATCCACAGGCCCGATGTGATTCTGGCCGACGAGCCTACAGGCAACCTTGATCCTTACAACTCCTTTGAAATTATCCGGCTTTTGGTTAAAATCTATCAGATGGGCACCACCATTGTTTTGGCCACCCACGACAAAGAGGTGATCAACACTTTGAAGAGAAGGGTGATAACCCTTGATCAGGGCAAGCTTATCCGAGACGAGGAAAGAGGAAGGTTCGTGTTGTAAATTGCGGATCTTGCGGTAAGATAAAATATAACTCAAACTGAAATGTTCATATCTCTAAAAAGAATAATAATCGGCGGATGGGTTTCTTTTGCGAGAAACATCGGCTTGAACGTAGGGACTATTTTTGTCATCTTGATGGCGGTTCTCTTGGTTTCCTTTCTTTTCATATTTAACATAGCTGCAGGGGATTTGATCGCCAAAATCCAAGCAAGAGTGGACATCTCTGTTTATTTTAAAGAAGACATTCCGCCGGAAAACATTATGGAAATCCAGGCGGAAATCAAAGAAATTCCGGAAGTGAAAGAAGTTTCCTACACTTCCAAAGAAGAAGCCCTTTCCAATTTCATCGAAAGGCATAAAAACGATCCGATAGTAATGGAATCTTTGGCCGAGGTGGGGGACAATCCTTTTCTGCCTTCTTTGAACATCAAAGTTATGCAGGCGTCCCAGTACGAGCAGATCAACTCTTTTTTGCAAGAGAGCTCTTTTAACGATTCGATCGAAAAGATCGATTATTACCAGAGAAAGCCGGTAATCGAGAAGGTTTTCTCCGTGACCAACTCTATAAACACCAGCGGAGTGATAGTCAGCATTATTTTGGGTTTGATCGCTTCTTTGATCGCTTTCAATACCATCAGGATCGCCATATGCAATTCAAGCGAAGAAATCTCCACTATGCGCTTGGTAGGAGCTTCAAACTGGTTTATCCGGGGCCCGTTTCTGATTCAGGGCGCAATCTCAGGCGTTTTCGCCTCGATAGTGGCTGTTGTTGTCACGTTTTTGGCCTCGTACGCCCTTAATTCTAAAGTTCTGCTTATTACGGGGGATATCAGCATACTGAAGATATTCCTTGGCAGTTTCTTGACATTATTCTTTATTCAGATTATCACTGGAATTGGCTTGGGAGCGGCTTCCAGCTATATCGCCATAAGAAGATATCTTAAGATATAGTTTTCGGTATCGTCTAATGGTATATAACTTATCAGAAAAGTGTTATAATGCGTTCAATGAAACGCTTTTCTGTTTTACCAAACCTTTTACCAAAAAGCGATAAACGGTACAAAAAGTGGCTTAAAAGTCTTAAAAACAGGCCTGCGTCATGGAGTAAGGGGTATACAAAGGAAACACATCCCAGTATTGCGAAGATTTCAGAAACCTTTAAACGGAAAAAGATAGATAATTTTGCCGGATGGAGAGAAAATAATATAAAAACTCAAAACATACCCCCTTATTTTAAGCTGAATAGTAGCTTAGCTGAGTTATACGGGGTTATTTTAGGAGACGGTAATATTTCGAAGTTTCCGAGAACAGAACGCCTGATAATTTCTGCCAATTCTAACAATAAGGGATTTATTAAAAGATATTCTGATTTTATTCAAAAGATCTTTAATAAGAAACCGTGCGTTTCAAAAATAAAAGGTAAAGATTGCACAAGGATTAGTATTTATCAAAAAGAGATCAGTAGGAGGGTGGATATTCCGTTAGGGGCAAGGGGAGACTTAGAAATAGGAATACCCGAGTGGATTTTAAATAACAAAAATTATCTTAAGGGGTATCTTAGAGGGCTATATGAGGCCGAGGGAAGCTTTTGTGTTCATAAACCAACTTGTACTTATAAGTTTTTATTTAGTAATAAAAATAAATCATTGCTTGATAATGTTTATAAAGGTGTTAGAATTCTAGGGTTTCATCCTCATAGAAGTAAATATCAAATTCAGGTTTCAAGAAAAGAAGAAGTTTATAAAATAAAGAAAACATTGGAATTTAGAGAATATTAATTTTTGGAGGGTCTGCTAATGGTAGGCACCATGGCTCTGAACCATGTAATGTAGGTTCGACTCCTACCCCTCCAGCACCAACTTTTAAAGCGCCCTATACTTATTCGAGTCGGGCGCTTTTTGCTTGAAATTAGTGAAAAATAAGGATATTGTGTAGATGAGAAGTTAAATCTTCAAATGTGGGTGTAGCTACTATAATTTTATGCCAGAAAAAAACAATAATAGTCAATCAATTAATAAAACCGAGCTTGTCTGGCCTGGTAAGCGCAAAGAAGTTGAGCGCGTAGAGCTTCCGTTCCAAACGATTGAGACAATTAATATGCCCCGCGGGTATAGACAGGGGGATATTTTTAGCTCGGCAGAACAGCAGAAATTTTTTAAAGATAAAAAGAAGCAAGAAAAACTCAAAACAATTACCCTTGAAAGTGAATGGAAGAATCGTCTAATCTGGGGCGACAATCTTTTGATAATGAGTTCGCTTCTCAAAGAATTTGCGGGCAAGATAAATCTTATTTACATTGACCCGCCGTTTGCGACTGGCGATGATTTTTCATTTACAGTAAACATCGGCGACCAAGCGGAAATTACAAAAGAGCCGTCCGCGCTGGAAGTAAAAGCATACCGCGATACTTGGGGGAAGGGCTTGCAATCATATCTTCAAACAATGTATGACAGATTGGTTTTAATGAAAGAACTTTTAACGGACAACGGCTCAATTTATGTTCACCTTGACGCTACAGTTGGTCATTATGTAAAGGCAATTTTGGATGAGATTTTTGGAAAAGAGAATTTTCAACGAGAAATAATCTGGTCATTTGATACAAAATCTGGCTATAAAAGTGTAGTTGACAACTGGGTCAGAAGTCACGACACAATTCTATTTTATGTCAGGGATTCAAAAAATAAATTTTTCTCTAAACAATATGAACAATACAGCGCGGATTATTTGGATAGGTTTAAGAAGGTAGACAGCGAAGGAAGGAAATATAGAGATGACCGAAGAAGTGGTATTAAACAGTTCGTTGATGAATTAAAAGGTATTCCAATCGCCGATGTCTGGCGAGATATAAAGTCGTTTCAACAGGCCGCAACCTCAAGTGAATACATTGGTTATCCAACACAAAAACCAACCCCACTTATTGAAAGGATTATACGTTCTTCGTCAAAAGAAGGTGATATTGTTGCCGATTTCTTTTGTGGTTCAGGAACAACCGCCGCAGTCGCAGAGAAACTGAATCGGCGTTGGATATTATCTGACCTTGGAAGATTTGCGATTCATACAGCACGCAAACGATTACTTGATATGAGTGCAAAGCCGTTTATTATTCAAAATTTGGGTAAATATGAACGGCATCGTTGGGTAAAACTAAACGGCCGATATAAGAACTACCTCAAATTTATTCTAGAGCTTTATCACGCCGAGCCAGTGGAAGGATTTACAAATTTACACGGCAAAAAAGATAAAGCGTTCGTGCGCATTGGCGCGGTGGATGCTCCGGTAACACTTTCCGAGATACGCGAGGCGTTGGGTGAGTGTAAGGAAAATAAAATCAAATCTTTAGATGTGCTTGGTTGGGAGTGGGAAATGGGATTACACGATTTGGTGAAAGAAGAAGCCGAGCGATACAGCGTAAAACTTTCAACTTTCCAAATACCGCGCGAGGTAATGGAGCTTAATGTAAGCGACCCGAAAATAAAAGAGGATATACACTTTTACGAACTCGCTTATTTAGAAGTTGAATTAAAAGCAAAAGGCAAGAAAGCAATAATCACATTAAAAGATTTTATTATTCCTAATCCAGAGCTACTGCCGGAAGAAGTAAAAGATAAAGTAAAAAACTGGAGCGATTTTATTGATTACTGGTCGGTTGATTGGATGTTCAATCAGCACGGAGAAGAAAGCGAGGAAGATGATACCTTTCATAATATGAATCAACGCTACCGCACGCGCAAAGAGCCAAAGCTGGAGTTATCAATGGATTATGAATACAAAAAAGCTGGAAAATACAATATTCTTGTCAAGGTTATTGATATTTTCGGAAACGATACGACAAAGTTAATTGAGGTTAAGGTTAAATAATTTATGGCAAATAAAAGATTCCTTGAAGAATACCCTCTTTATAAAAAGTTCTTAACGAGCGATTTTTATGACTGGACATCGCTAGATGATTTACCAAAACCAGCAATTCACATGTATTGTTGGAGATGTGATTCTGATCAGACATTTAACATGGTCAATGAATACTGGGAGGTAGACTATCCATCCAACTCCAATTCCATTGGCAAAACGCTTCGTGCTCGATATTTATGCTCTGCATGTAGAGAAAGTATTAGATTGTTTTTCATCCATTTTCTTGGCTCGGAAAAAATTGTGGAGAAAAATGAGGACGGAGAAGATGTCGAGCGAAAAGTCATGGCAATAATGAAAGTAGGACAAAACCCGCCATGGAATATTCAAATAGATAAGGAATTGGAAAAGATGCTTGGCGAACATGCGGAGTATTACAGGCGCGGATTGATTTGTGAATCGCAAAGCTATGGCATCGGCACTTACGCTTATTTCCGTAGAATTACAGAAGATATTATTGACGAATTACTTGAATCAATTTTAGAACTCGTGGAGGAGGACGAGAAAGGGCAATACCGAGAAAAACTTGAACAAGTAAAAAAAGAAAGAGTTGCTGAAAAGAAAATCAACCTTGTAAAAGACCTGTTACCCAAATCTTTACAGGTGGATGGAGTGAATCCACTAAAAGAACTGTATGGTGTATTAAGTCAAGGAATTCATGATGAAAGTGATGAAGAATGTATGGAAAAGGCAGAAGCAATCCGAGGAATATTAGTTTTTCTCGTCAATCAGGTCATACGCACAAAGAAAGATAAAAAATCTTTTACAGAAGGAATGAAGAAAATTTTAAAGAAATAATATCCATGGCAAGTGATCCTAAAAATAAAATCGAGAAGCAGAAAAAGAAAAAAGCCAGCGATAAAAAGGGTTTAAAGACCCTCGCAACCGATAGGTGGGAAGATGAAGAATACGCGATAGAAGCAGCAGCATTAAAATCTCCACGAACCGAAGGTGTAGCTTTTCGGACGGCCAAGAAAAGCAAGACTAAGGGTGAGTACAAACGACGCAGTCTTTATATCCAAAAAAATCAGAAAGTTGACGAGATTTTAAACTGGATTTTCTTGACGGTTAAAAACTTCTTTGCAAAGTTTTGGGGTAAGAGAATTATCACAGAAGTAGAGCTTGAGGCAAATAATAAAATCGTAGAAGATTTGAGGAGTAAACTTCGGCAAAAAGAAGATGAAAATCTCGACCTGAAACATGCATTCCAAACCCAACAACAGGAATTGCTTTTAGTTAAAGAGGTAATTAACAACTCCAACCAGTATTCTAAGGAGCTAAAAACTTTTGAGGAGTTAGTTATTGACGCTGTAAATAACAATAAAAATATAGAAGAAACAGTAAAAAAAGAATTAAAGGAGAAACGTTGGATTCTTGGCCTAGATTGTGAGGTTAAGGCAAAGAATAAGGATATTGATACTGCAACAGAAATTGATTTGCATATAGAGACAAACTATGGGGAACAAAGAATTATAGAAGCTAAAAGCCCCAGCATTAACTTGTTTATTCAAAAAACAGATGGTGGAAGATTAAACCTTAATCCAAAAATTTCCGAAGGTCTTAGTGAGCTTATTGAATATATGCGGCGTACTGACATTAACAGCGGATTGAGGCGTAAGGGCGTATATGCAATTCAAAAACCTATTGGAAGAATTTTAGCTGGGTATAATTTAACCACAGATGAGCAAGAGGTTTTAACTGATTGGAATTTCTACCTTGCACCATATATTAAGTTTATTACTTACAAAGAGCTTATTTCTAACGCAAAGAAGGAAATTGAACTTATAATTATTACTAAAAAGTTTTTGGAAAAATCTTGATTTTATTTCTATGACTAGCACAAAAATTAGCAACCAATCGAATCTTCCACTTGTCCGCGCGTTGCGTCCGTTGGTTCAGGCGTGGCGTGAGGGTGGATATAAAGAAGGAACGACCAAAACAACGCGGCGGCTTTTGGAGTGGTGGTTTTTAGAGGAGCACCGGTTAGAAAACGGCTCATCGTTTTCTTTTTGGCGTGCGCAACGGGACGCTATTGAACATTTCATTTTTTGCCATGAAGTTTTACAGGCGCGCAGCTTATATCAACTTGCTCAAAAATTAGAGGCGCATATTCCGATTGACCCAAGCGCAGACAAGTGGGCCAAGTATGCGTTTAAGATGGCTACCGGCTCTGGCAAAACGATGGTAATGGCGATGGCGATTGTCTGGTCATATTTCAATGCTATCCGAGAAAAGCGGAGCGATTTCAGTAAAAACTTTGTCCTTATAGCGCCAAACCTCATTGTACTTGATCGCTTGATGGGCGATTCAAAATCACCGGAATTTTTTGAAGGCGGTATTTTCAAAAAATATCCTTTTCTTCCACCGGAGTGGAGCGGAGATTTTCAAGTTGATGTTATTGGAGCGGAAGAAGAACGAGCCAGCACAAAAAAAGCAACGTTGTATCTTTTGAACTGGCAAAAATTCGTTGAGCGCGAAAATGGCAACGCAGATAATCCAGTACAAAATATCCTCGGTCAAAAACCACCGGGCGATATTGCCATTACTCTTGCTAAACTTAAAGACCGGTTATCCCATCTTAAAAATGTGATGGTTCTAAACGATGAAGCCCATCATGTTTGGGATGAAGATTTGGTTTGGTATAAAGCAATCGCAGAGCTTTACGAGCATACCGGCTTGATGTGTCAGCTTGATTTTTCAGCAACACCTAAAGACCAAGCAGGAAATCTTTTTACTCATATCATCACCGAATATACTCTTGGCGAGGCGATTCGCGAAGGAGTGGTAAAACGGCCGAAAATTGCCGAGATTGAAAATATACCGGAAATAGAAAGCGATAATGCGGCCGAGCGATACCGAGTTCAAATTGACGCGGCTGTTGACAAGTGGCGGCTGTTTTACAAAGAGTTAAAAAAGACAGGCAAAAAGCCGATTCTCTTCGTAATGGCCGAGAATACTAGAGCCGCGGACCAAGTCGCAGATTATTTAGATAGTTTTCCGAAATTATCAGGCAAAGTTTTAACTATCCATACAGATAAAGGTGGAGAGGTAAGTAAAAAGGATTTAGACGAAGCGCGCAAATGGGCGAGAGAAATTGACGAATCAGACAATCCTTACCTTGCTGTTGTTTCCGTGCTTATGCTTCGGGAAGGTTGGGATGTCAAAAATGTAAAAATAATAGCCCCCTTGCGATCGCTTACCGCTAAAGCAAAAATTTTGCCCGAACAAACACTCGGTCGCGGATTGCGCCGAATGTTTCCGGGCCAACTTTTAGGCAACTACACTGATGAGTTAATTGTGATTGAACATCCCGCCTTTCACGATTTAATACAAGACGCCTTAACAGAGCAAGGAGTTGAGATTGAGTTTGTCCCAATTCAAAGACCAGAAACTTTGCCGAAAATTGTCAGCGTTGACGAAAATAAAAAAGAATATGATATCGCCGTGCCGATTACCCAAGGCGGCGTAACAAGGTCAGTAAAAAAACTTCACAAGCTAAAAGTTTCCGATTTTCCATCTCCGCTATTTCATTACAAGGACTTAAAACCAACAGAAATAAAAATGCGTAAGCGCGATTTGCTTACTAAAGAAGTTGAGGAAGAAGAAATACTCACAATGCCGTTTGCGGACAGGCCGGATATTTATATCAGCGCGATTACAAAAAAGATTCAAAAATATAGTCGCGTACCCGGCCAGTTTGAAAACATCGCGGGCATAACAAAGGATTATATTAAAAATAAACTTTTTGATAAATTATTGGACTTTACAGAAGGAGATTTGAAACGATTAAACAATGCCAAAGTAAGAGTGCGGTTGATTGAAGTTTTTGTTGACCGCATCAATGACCTTACGGCGGTGTCCGAGGACATAGAATTAGTCGGTGAAGAATTACGAGCGGTAAACATTAAGCCGTTTCCGTGGTCGCGTGATGTTTTTGAAGCAAAGAAAATTGTCCTCAATCTAACACCTATTGAGAATAAATTAGAGGAGCAATTCACGCGCTTGCTGGATAACGATGACGATGTTTTGGCGTTTATAAAGAATCATCAGCAGACGCTTAATTTCCGTATTTCCTATATTGATACTAACGGCTTTGTAAGAAGCTACATACCAGATTTTGTTGCGAGAACAAAAGATACTAACTGGGTTATTGAAACTAAAGGTAGAGAAGATATTGATGTGAAATTGAAAGACAAGCGAGCCGAGGATTGGTGTAAGCAAGTTTCTAAACTTACCGGCAAGAAATGGGTTTATAAAAGGATTGATCAAGCTAGATTTGAGAAAGGAAGATTTACACAACTAGTTGATTTGGTCTGACAAAAATAACTGAAACGAAATTCGGCGGTGGCGGAAAAGCGAGAGTGGGCAAAAGTTTTTTCTCTTTAATAAAAAGTTACGTTTAATAATAAAAAACATGGAAAATAAAAACTTAGGTGAAGTAAAAAAGATTGATCTGCGAAAATTTTGGATCAGAGAGGAAGAATTTACCAAATGGTTAGCTAAAGAAGAAAACCTTCGTCGTTTAGGGGAAGAAATAGGGATAAATATTAAACTTATTCAGACAGAGGCTAGTGCCGGTGATTTTAGTGTAGATATATTAGCGGAAGAGGAAAGGACTACCAAGAAAATTATTATTGAAAACCAAATCGAAGACTCTGACCATAATCATCTCGGAAAATTAATTGCCTACGCCTCAGCCCACAATGCGGAATTTATAATTTGGATTGTTAAAAAAACCAGAGAAGAACACGAACAAGCCATTGATTGGTTAAATAACTTTACCGATGAAACTATAAATTTCTTCGTAATAGAAATAGAGCTATGGCAAATTGAAGATTCAAAAATTGCGCCTAAATTTAGTATTATTTCCAAACCAAACGACTGGTCTAAAAATATAAAAAGAGCGATTAGGGCAGGTGAGTTATCTGATTTAGCAGTAAGGCAATTAGAGTTTCAGAATAGATTTATTACTTTTTGTAAAGAAAAAGGAAGTTTTTTAAGACTTTCAAAGCCCCAACCAGGAACTCCTGCTTATTATTACATTCCTATCGGGGTTGCGGGTGTCTCAATCGCGGTTAAGTTGAATACTAATAAAGGCGTTATAAAAATAGATGTTTATTTCTTAGATAAGGGTTTATTTAATACATTAAAAGAAAAAAATAAAGAAGCCATTGAAAAGGATTTTGGCGACCGTCTTATTTGGGATGATCTACCTAATTATAAGGGTGCTCTAGTCGGCACGGGTTTCAATTTTGATATTAATAAAGAAAGCAAATGGATAGAATATTTTGAGCAAATTAAGAGTATAACCGAGAGATTGTATAAAGTATTTCCTTATTATATTAAAAAATTAAATTAAAGAGAAACAAAATAACAATAAGGCAAAAGGTAAAGAGTACTGGGAAGCCCGCCAAAGTTTATTTGAATTTTTTAGTATTTATATAAGAAAAAATAGATGATAAGCCATAAAAGAAAAAGGATATTATAAAAGGACAAAAAATATTTTTAAAAACCGGTAGTTTGTGTCACTTTTGAGGTGGAATTTTGAAAGTATTAAAATCAAGAGAACTTTTAAGATATGGAATTATCGCCCATAATCAAATAAGAAAAAATACTAAAATATGAATATACAAATTGATTTTTGGGAAATGTCAAAAGCCTTATTATTAATTTTTTGGACATTATGGCCCCTTTGGCTTTTTGTAATTTTTATTATCATAATAAGGATTATGATTGAAGTAGTTCTTCCAAAAGAATTCAAAAAACTAAAAGCTGCCATTCGTTCTAAAAAAGGAGAAAAGTGGCGGGCCGATCGAGATCGTTTACAATGGCTTCGCGGCATGAAGCCGTCGGAATTTGAAGATTATATCTCCAACCTTTTTTCGCGCCTTGGCTATAAAACCCAGGCAGTCGGTAAATCCCACGACGGAGGTATTGATGTTATTGCCGAGAAAGGCGGAGTTAAAAATTATATCCAATGCAAGAAATTTATAACTTCAGAGGTAACGGTTGGCGACGTAAGAAGTTTTTATGGCGCACTCGTTGATCATCTTACAAATGGAAAAGGATATTTTATTACTACAAATAGATTTACCCTTGAGGCGGAAAAATTCGCCGAAGATAAACCCATTGAGCTTGTAGACGGTTATAAGCTGATTAGTTATATTAAAATGGCCGAAAAGGGTAAGAAGGCACCTCGTTTAGCTAATCAGTCGTGTCCTCGATGTAGAGGAAAGTTAGTACAAAAGAATGGGAAATTCGGCGTATTTTATGGATGCTCAAACTATCCTAAGTGTACTTATACGACTAACTTAAAAAATAATTAATAATAAAACATATGGAAAACACTAAGATCATAAAAAGGAATCCGGTTCTAGTAGTTATTTTAAGCGTTATAACATGCGGGATTTATCTTCTGTACTGGTTTGTTAAAACCAAAGAGGAAATAAAATCCTTGGGAGCTTCAATACCTACTGCCTGGCTCATAATCGTCCCGATAGGGAATATGTATTTATTGTATAAATACTGCGAAGGGTTTTCCGATTATGTTAGGAAAGACAGATTGGGAATAGTATGGTTTTTAACGGCAATTACGGTTTTTCCAGTTTTTCCAGTAATAGTCCAAAGCGAACTGAACAAACTGGCTTAATTTAAGATAGACATCAAGAAATCGCCATTTTGGCGGTTTTTTGTTAGGATAGGATTATGAAAGACGTACTAGTCGTTGTTGACTACCAAAACGATTTTATAAGTCCTTCTGGCCAGGTGGCAAAGCGCCTGGGCAATGATATTCTTAAAAAGAATCAGGCGCTGGCGCCGAAGATTCAAAACCTTATTGATAAATGGCACAAGTGGAAAAAGCCGGTTGTTTTCGTAGTTTCCGATTACGGTATAAAGCACTATAAAGGCTGGTTTAAAAAAATAAGAACGGAAATGAAAAACGCCTATGGCGGGGCTGCGGTCAAAGGAACCCGGGGACACGAGCTGTATGAGTTAAAATCAGGCAAAAGCGACTATTTTGTCGTTAAACATTATTTTGACGGTTTTTATAAAACGAAGCTGGAAGATCTGCTCAAGAAAATCAAGGCAGGCGATATCTATATCTGCGGCGCAAACACGGACGTATGCGTGTTTCATACTGCAATCGGCTCCAGTTTCAGGGGGTATAGGACATTTGTGATAAAAGACGCAACGGAAACCATTTCGCCGAATAAAGGCCTTTTTCTAGATTATTTGGATAAATACGCGGGCGTACGGATAATTTCCAGCAATAAAATTATCTAAATGAATAAAAGATACTTTTTTATCATATGTTTTGCAATCCTGGGCGGAGTTGTCTTTGTTTTCAGTTTGGGGATCGAAGATGCGTACAGATTCAATCCTGCTTTGGTGATGTCCAGGGTAAGCTATATGGCAAGCAACTTTCCGTATATTAAAGCTGAAGAAGTTCCGGAGGAGGAAATTAACATCAAAAAGCAGGAGATAGATTCCGGAGTTATAAAATCAATCTATCTTACCGGATATTCGGCAGGCTCCCGGGTGATGAAGAAATACGCCAATAACGTTATAGATACAACTCAGATTAACGCAGTGGTTATTGATATCAAGGATTATTCGGGATACGTGTTTTACGACACCAAAATACCGGAGGTGGAAAAATACGGGTCAAAGGATATAAGAATCGGCAATATCGATTCTTTGATCAAGGGGCTGCACGACAAAGGGGTTTATGTTATTGCCAGGATTGCCGTTTTTCAGGATCCTGTTCTGGCCAGAAGCAGGCCGGACATCGCCGTAAAAGCCGAGGATAATTTGTCTTCTTTTATGTCTTTTTTCGCTGCGCTTAAGCTTTGGCTGGACAGAATGAATCTGGCCTGGATCGATCCTGCCTCAAAAGAGGCCTGGGACTATAACATCGCCATTGCCAAAGACGCGCTGGAAAGGGGATTCGACGAGATAAATTTCGATTATATCCGCTTTCCTTCGGACGGCGACTTAAAAAGCATGAAGTTTCCCATATGGGACGGGAAAACCCAGAGAAGGGAAGTGATCAAGGAGTTTTTCAAATATCTGCGAGAATCAATGCCTTCGGCTAAGCTTTCGGTTGATCTGTTCGGCCTTACTGCGGTAAATTACGACGACTTGGGAGTGGGCCAGAATATAGACGATGCTTTTGAGTACTTTGATTATATCTGCCCCATGGTTTATCCTTCGCACTATGCCAACGGGTTTTTGGGGCATGAGAACCCCGCCGATTATCCTTACGAGGTGGTAAAGTATTCCATGGAAAAGGCAAAGAAGAGATTGGCCAGTTATAAAGAGCTTAATGAAACCGAAGACAAGAAGATAAACGCCGTATTACGCCCCTGGCTGCAGGATTTCGACTATAAGGCAGTTTACGACACCTCCATGGTAAAGTCGGAGATACAGGCCGTTCAGGACGCCCTAGGAGAGGATTACAAGGGGTATATGATGTGGAGCCCCTCCAATTTTTACACGACAGAGGCAATAAAGCCCTGATTGTTTTAACGGAAAATAAGAAGCCCGCTTTGTTTTGCAAAACGGGCTTTTTTTAACTGCGAGGAGAATTGACTACTGAAGCAGGTCGATTTCATGAGTAGTAAGATTGACCTGGAAGCCCTCGGCTTCGTTGATCATTGTGTTGTGCAGGGCAGTCGATCTGCCGAGCATCAGGCCGATCATCTGGGAGAGGGCAGCG
>Ga0265297_10004557_pt1 | contig 22402 bp, 19 predicted proteins | sample Munlanlwell13791_FD_192502 | JGI IMG/M metagenome (GOLD analysis project Ga0265297, IMG submission 192502) | Leachate microbial communities from a municipal landfill in Southern Ontario, Canada - Leachate well 137-91 | ecosystem: Engineered > Solid waste > Landfill > Unclassified | place... | reverse complement strand
TGCCGCCGACAGGACGGCAACCATGAAAACCCACGGGCGCAACCAACGGTTCATGATTCTCTCTCCTCCCAGAATCGCCCCCCGACGATCATCCTGTAACATTTAAAGGTTAACTTCATTGCTTCAAAACGGCAAGCTGTTTATATCGGGGCCATGGATTCACATCTGGCATCGCTCAATCCCATGCAGCGCAAGGCCGTCGAACACCTCGACGGCCCGGTGCTTGTCCTCGCCGGCGCCGGAACGGGCAAAACCCGCGTCCTCACCGCCCGCCTCGCCCACCTGCTCATCACGGGAAAGGCCAGTCCCCACCAGATCCTCGCCGTCACCTTCACCAACAAGGCCGCGGGCGAGATGAAAGACCGCGTGGCGCATTATGTCGGCACGCCCGTGGACGGCTGGTGGCTCGGCACCTTTCACTCCATCGCCGCCCGCATCCTGCGGCGCCACGCCGCCCTGCTCGGCTTCAAGTCCACCTTCACCATCCTTGGCGACGACGATCAGGAACGCCTGCTGAAGCAAATCATGCAGGCCCATGATGTGGACACCAAAAAGACCCCGCCGCGCATGGTGCTCGACGCCATTTCGCGCTGGAAGGACCGGGTGATGGGGCCGGACGCCATCACGCCGTCGGATGCGGGCGACATCGCGGACGGAAAAATCCGCGCCCTCTACACCGAATACCAGGACAGGCTCAAAACCCTGAACGCCTGCGACTTCGGCGACCTCCTCATGCACTGCATCACGCTTTTCCGAAGGCACGAGGACATCCTCGCCCAATACCAGCACCACTTCCGCTACATCCTCGTCGATGAATACCAGGACACCAATTCGGCGCAGTATTTCTGGCTCCGGCTCCTTGCCAAGGCCCACCGCAACCTCTGCTGCGTGGGCGACGACGACCAGTCGATCTACGGCTGGCGCGGCGCGGAAGTGGGCAACATCCTGCGCTTCGAGCACGACTATCCCGGAGCCGTCGTCATCCGGCTCGAAGAAAACTACCGCTCGACCGGAAACATCCTCGGCACGGCATCGGGACTCATCGCCCACAACCGGGGACGGCTCGGCAAGACCCTCTGGGCATCGGGCGGCGATGCTGGCGACAAGGTCACCGTAATGAGCCTGTGGAGGGCCGACGAGGAACCCCGCTTCGTGGCCGATGAAATGGAAAAGAGGCGGCGCGCGGGCGATCCGTGGCGCAGCATGGCTGTCCTCGTGCGCACCGGCTACCAGACCCGCGCCTTCGAGGAGCGGTTTCTCGAACGCGGCATTCCGCACCGTGTCATTGGCGGAATGCGTTTTTTCGAGCGGCAGGAAATACGGGATGCCCTCGCCTACCTGCGCGTGGTGGCGCAACCCGACGACGACATGGCGCTCCTGCGCATCATCAACCTGCCACGCCGGGGACTTGGCGAAACCACCGTGGACGCCCTGCTGCAGGTGGCACGCACCTCCGGCATCTCCCTGACACAGGCCATCGCAAAGCTCGAAGGCACCAACGAGATCAAGACGAAGGCGCGGAATACCATCACCACCCTCATGGCCGATTTCGCGCGCTGGCGCAGCCTTGCCGAAACCGGCAGCCACACACAGCTTGCCGAAACCGTGCTGGAGGAATCGGGCTACCTCGCCATGTGGCGCGCCGAGAAAACCCCGGAGGCGCAGGGACGGCTTGAAAACCTGCGCGAACTGGTGTCGGGCGCGATGGCCGAATTCGATTCGCTCGCCGCCTTCCTCGAACATGTCAGCCTCGTCCTCGATGCCGAATCGAACAAGGGCGACGACGCCATGAGCATCATGACCCTGCACGGCGCGAAGGGACTTGAATTCGATACCGTGTTCCTGCCCGGCTGGGAGGAAGGCCTTTTCCCCGGCCAGCGCACCCTCGATGAAAACGGCAGCGCGGGGCTCGAGGAAGAGCGCCGCCTTGCCTATGTCGGCATCACGCGGGCGAAAAAGCGCGCCTTCATCAGCCACGCGGGCGAACGCTACCTGTTCGGCAGCCTCACCACGCCCCTGCCCTCGCGCTTCATTGCCGAGCTGCCGGAAGACCACATCGTGCGCCGCAGCAGCACTTTTTCTCCCCCCCGCTTTTCCGGCTATGGCCAGAAACCGGCACAGCCCTCATGGTCGCCCGGCTGGACTGAATCCGGCCCGAAGCGCGCGCAGACGGCCCCGGTGAAATCCCTCCGCGAAAGCGCGGGCGGCTTCGCCCTCGGCGAGCGGGTCTTCCACCAGAAGTTCGGTTATGGCAAAGTGATTTCCGTCGATCATGACCGCCTCGACATCAGCTTTGAACATGCGGGGCGCAAAAAGGTTCTCGACAGTTTCGTCGTTCCGGCGGATGAAGCCGGAGAAGGGAATTTTCCATGAAGTTCTGGCAAGCCGAATTCATGGCCGGAGAGGCGGAATTGCCACTCCTCGCCGAGCATTTTGCGGGGCTTTGCGATTCCGTCACCAGCACCGAGGCGGTGGAAGGAAAAAGCTGGCGGCTGCAGCTCCTGTTCCGCGAAGCGCCCGACGAGGCCGCCCTGCGTGCGCAGGTGGCCATGCTCCTTGGCCGCCCCGCCGAAGGTTTCCGCCTTGCCGAACTGCCGGAAACCGACTGGCTGCGGCAGGTGCAAACCGCCTTCCCGCCCTTTGCCATCGGCCAGTTCTACATCTACGGCTCACATGTGAAGGAAGCGCCGCCCCAAGGCAGCCTGCCCATCATGGTGGATGCCGCAACCGCCTTCGGCTCGGGCGAACACCCGACAACGCAGGGCTGCCTGCTCGCGCTGCAGAAACTCGCAAAAACCCGGGAATTCAAAAACCCGCTCGACATGGGCTGCGGCTCCGGCATCCTCGCCATCGGCATCACGCGGCTCTGGAACATTCCCGTGGCCGCCGTGGACAACGACCCCGAATCGGTGCGCGTGACGCTTGAAAATGCGCACCTCAACGGCTGCGGCAACCTCATTTCCGCCGAAACCGCCGACGGCTATGCCGCTGCCCTTGTTTCAGGCGGCGCGCCGTTCGACCTCATCGCCGCCAACATCCTCGCGGGGCCGCTCGTCGCCATGGCTCCCGCGCTGAAGAAAAACCTCGCGCCGGGCGGCGTCGCCGTCCTCTCCGGCCTGCTGACCCGGCAGGAGGACATGGTGCGCGCCGCGCACGAGGCGCAAGGGCTCCGCGTGGCCGACTGCCTTGAAATCGGCGAATGGGCAACGCTGGTGCTTTCCGCATGACGATGCGCATCACGGCATACCGCGGCGACGCCGAACTGCGGAAACGGCTGGAAGACGCCCATGCCTTCTACTGCCTCCCCGATCTCAAGGAACTCATCCGCGGCGTAAATGCGGCGCCGGTCGGCCATGATCCCGCAGCATGGATGGCGCTGGTCGCGCCGAAAATCCCCGAAGACCTTGCAGCCCAGCTTGCAGCGCTTGCGCGCGTGCTCTCCGCCGCGGAACCCGGGGAAACCCTCAGCCTGCCGCAACGCCTCACCCTGCTGCGCAAAGCCATGGCGGATGAAGGAATCGACGCCCTCCTCGTTCCGCACCACGACGAATTCCACCACGAGGAAATTCCCGCCTCGTCCCGCCGCCTCGAATGGATCACCGGATTTTCCGGCTCGGCGGGCCTTGCCGTCATCCTTGCCGGAAAATCCGCCCTTTTCATCGACGGCAGATATACCCTGCAGGCGAAGGCTGAAACCGGCGCCGCAGATTTCGACATCTTCGATTTCCGCACCGAAGCCGTGCGCGACTACCTCGCGGAGCATGTCCCTCCGGCCGCCCGCATCGGCTATGACGCCGCCCTCATGACGGAGGGCGACCTTGCGGTGCTTCCGCCGGGCCACGCCTTTACCGCGACCTCCCGCAACCTCGTCGATGCCGTCTGGACAACCCGCCCGCCGGAACCCGTTGCTCCCGTATCCATCCGCGACACCGCCTTTGCCGGGGAAACCGCCGAATCCAAAATCACCCGCATGGCGGAAGCCCTCACCTCCCGCGGCATTTCCGCGGCGCTCCTGACGCGCCCCGATTCCATCGCCTGGCTCCTCAACCTGCGCGGCGGCGACGTGCCATACGCGCCGCTCCCCCGGGCCTTTGCCATCCTCCACGCCAAAGGGAGGGTCAGCCTTTTCATCGACCGCCGCAAACTGGCATCCGGCGTGGAAGTACATCTGGGCGACCTGGTGGAAACAAGGGCCATGGCCGATCTTCCCGCCTCCTGCGGGATTCTGGACGGCAAGGTTCTCGCCGAGGCGGCGACGATCCCGGTCGCCATCGCAAAAGCCATGCCGAATGCAAGCATTGTCTGGGGAGATGATCCCTGCCAGCTGCCAAAGGCCATCAAAAACGCCGCCGAACGGGAAGGGGCCCGGCGCGCCCACCTGCGCGACGGAGCCGCCCTCTGCCGGTTCATGGCCTGGTTTGCGGACGAATCGGGAAAAGGCGCCCTCACCGAGGGCGAGGCGGCGCGGATCATGCTGGAATTCCGGAAGGAAGAGGATCTGTTCCGCGGTGAAAGCTTCGCCGCCATTTCCGCCTTCGGCCCGAATGCCGCCATGCCGCACTATCATGCGGAAGGCGATGGTTCTATCCTCGGGCACGACGGGCTTTTCCTCCTTGACAGCGGCGGCCAGTATCTTGACGGCACCACCGATGTCACGCGCGCATTTGCGGTCGGCGTACCTGCGGATGCCGCGAAAGCCGACTACACCCGGGTGCTCTCCGGCGTCATTGCGCTCTCGGATGCGGTTTTCCCTGCGGGCACCAGCGGCCTGCAGCTTGACGCCCTCGCCCGCAAGGCGCTTTGGCGGGCGGGCGCCGATTATGCGCACGGAACAGGCCACGGCATCGGCAGCTATCTGTGTGTGCATGAAGGCCCGGCGCGCATTTCCAAACGGGGCGCATCGCAAGCCCTGCTGCCCGGCATGCTGCTTTCCTGCGAGCCGGGCTGCTACCGCGAAAATGCCTATGGCATCCGCATCGAGAACGTCATGCTGGTGGCGGAACATCCGGACATGCCAGGTTGGCTGCGGTTTGAAACCCTGACGCTCGCCCCCTTCGAGCGGGCGCTGATCGTGCCGGAGATGCTGGAGAAAAACGAAATCGCGTGGATCAACGCCTACCACGCGCGCGTGCTGGAAGCCATATTCCCACGGGTGTCGGAAAAAACAGGGGCCTGGCTGCGCATGGCAACCAGGCCCCTGTAAAGCACGTCATTTGGATGGGAAGGGATTAATATCCTTCACGATCCTGTCGCTTGCGCTGCAATTTGCGAGCTCTGCGAACGGCCTCCGCCTTTGTCCGGGCTTTCTTTTCAGAAGGCTTTTCGTAATGCCTCCGCAGCTTCATTTCGCGGAACACGCCTTCGCGCTGCATTTTCTTCTTCAATGCGCGCAGTGCCTGGTCAACATTGTTGTCGCGGACGATGACCTCGACTATGGGAATCACCCCTTTCCGTTTTTCTCCAAAAGATGCACAATGCGCGGGCTTATACACAACTGACAGCCAGACGTAAAGGAGATTTTCGCCACATGACGGTTTTGCGGGTTGTCAAAATGGGACATCCGGTCCTGCGGACAGTCGCCGAAAAGGTTTCCCTTCCGGCAGCGGAGGAAGTCCGCACACTCATTACCGACATGACGGAAACGCTTGCCGGGGAAAAAGGCGCCGGCCTTGCCGCCCCGCAGGTCGGCATCCCCCTGCGGATTGTCGTGGCACATCTTGGCGAAAGCGTTTTCGCCCTCGTCAACCCCGAACTGACCCCGGCGGGCGAGGAGCAGGAACTGGGATGGGAAGGCTGCCTGTCCCTTCCTGGACTCCGGGGTGTCGTGCCGCGCAGCGCAAAGATTTCCTGGCGGGCCTTCGATGCGGACGGCACCCCGCTTTCCGGAGAGGCGGAAGGATTTGAGGCCCGCATGCTGCAACATGAGGTTGACCATCTGGACGGGATTCTTTATCTCGATCGCATGCCCGACCTGCGGCTGCTGACCTACCTTGACGAAATCCATCATTTCATGCCCGAAGAGAGCGAATCGGGCGACACGGAAAACACAGAAGGAGAAAACCATGAATGACATCGCCGGCGTGAATGGCGACCGCCTGAAATCCATCATCGAACGCATCGAGCGGCTCGAAGAGGAAAAGAAGGGCATCGCATCGGACATCAAGGACATTTATGCCGAAGCCAAGGGCGTCGGCTATGACACGAAAATCATCCGGCAGATCGTCCGCATCCGCAAGATGGAGCAGAACGAGCGCATGGAACAGGAAGAGCTGATCGACGTTTACCTGCAGGCCCTCGGCATGAAGGCCTGATGACAAACCCGTCCCTGCTGCGGCCCGTCCTTTATGTCATCGGCCATCTGCTGCTGGCCTTTGCCCTCGCCATGATGGCGCCGATGGCGCTTGACCTCGCGCAGGGCAATGCCGACTGGATGGTTTTTGCCACCTCGGCCGCCGTAACGGTTTTTGTTGCGGGACTCCTCGCCTTTTCCTGCCGGGGACCAATGGCGGACCTGTCGCTGCGGCAGATGTTCCTCATCGTGGGGTTCGGCTATCTCGTGCTGACGCTGTTCGCCGCCCTGCCCTTCATGCTCATGGCAAACCGGCTCGGCCTTGTTGATGCCATGTTCGAGACGGTATCCGCCATCACCACCACGGGCTCAACCGTGATGGTGGGGCTTGACTCCACGCCGCACGGCATCCTGCTCTGGCGTGCCCTGCTCCAGTGGATTGGCGGCATAGGCATCATCGCCATCGGCATCATGATCCTGCCCTTCCTGCGCGTGGGCGGCATGCAGCTCTTCCGGCTTGAATCCTCCGACCGCTCGGAAAAACTGATGGCGCGCGCCGAGGATTACGCCAAAGCCCTCGCCGCCGCCTATGTCGTCCTCACCGCGGCTTCCATCATCGGCCTGCTGCTGTGCGGCATCGGGCTTTTCGATTCGGTGTGCCATGCCATGTTCGCCATTGCCACCGGCGGCTTTTCCAATTACGACCTCTCGGTCGGGCATTTCAACAATTTCCCCGCCGAAATCATCCTCTCCATCACCATGATCGCGGGGGCGATGCCGTTTGCCATCTACATCAAGATGTGGCAGGGCGAGCGGGGGGCCATCGTCAGGGACGGGCAGGTGCGGCTGTTCCTGACAATCTGGTTTCTTGCCGTCCTCTCCACCTCCGTATGGCTGATGGCCCATCTCGGCATGGCGCCCGGCCCCGCCTTCCGGAATGCCCTTTTCAACATCACCTCGCTCATCGCCACCTGTGGCTTCGTCAGCGGCGATTATTCCCAGTGGGGCAGCTTCGTCCTCATCCTTGCGCTTATCCTGCCCATCATGGGAGGCTGCACGGGTTCAGCCTCGGGCGGCATCAAGATGTTCAGGTTCCGCATCCTCATGAAGGCATTCCGGCACCAGATCATCCGCATGTTCAATCCGAACCGTGTGGTACCGGTCGAATATGACGGGCAGGTCATCGACACCGAAATCATGTTTTCGGTCGTCACCTACTTTTTCGTGTTCGTCGCGGGATACATCCTCTGCAGCCTCGCACTTTCCGCCATGGGACTTGATGCCATCGAAGCGCTTTCCGCCGCTACGGCAGCCCTTTCCAATACGGGCCCCGGCCTTGGCGCGCGCATCGGCCCCATCGGCACCTTCGCCCCGCTTGGCGATGCCGCGAAAATCACCCTCACCCTTGCCATGCTGCTGGGGCGGCTCGAGTTCTTCACCCTGCTCGTCCTCGTCCATCCCGGATTCTGGCGCCGCTAGGGTCAGGACTCATTAATCCCATGAAGCAGCATACCCGCAAAACAGGCGGAATGTCCGGAAGGCTGCGCAGGCCATGGTTATTCCATGGACAAGCAGCCTGACGTGGCAGGCCGCCTGTTTTCCGGGTACCCGGAGGGCGCAGGGAAAGAAACCCTCCCGCTGCTTCAAAGCATTTGGCCATGGGCCCACCATGGCCCGCACGCTTTTCATATCGGGCGGGCTTCTTTCCCTGCGTGCTATTCACGGGATTAATGAGTTCTGACCCTAAAGAAAAGGGCGCCGGAATTTCTCCCGGCGCCCTTCATTCCCAATGCTTCACGCACCATTACAACATGCTGAGCTTCAGGGCCCAGGCATGCGAATCGCGCGAATCCGGCAGGATGGGTTGCAGCCTGTTCTCCCGGGAAGGAATTTCATCCCGGAGCCTGGCGGCGCGCGCCATTGCGCCCCGGGCATATTCAGCCTGTGTCCGCAGAATTTCCCGAAAATCTCCCGCATCCTCCGCAAGGGCGTCGAACGCCAGATGGAAGGATGCCGCCGCATGAACCAGAAGGCCAAGGGCTGTTTCCCGCTGCCTGTCGGGGCCGATGGCATGCGCCATAACCAGCAGCTGCTGCGGCAGGAAAAGGGGATTCTGCGACAATTTGCTGTCCGTCGGCAGATGCAGGTTTCCAACCCTGTTCTTTTCGATGTCCTGGCGGGCCGCCAAAACATTTTCAAGGGCAAACCTGACAGGAACCACCTTGCCGGAAGAATCCCGTTCCGGAGCACCTGCCTGACGGGCCTTGAGGATGCTCTCGACCCGGGCAAGGCTGTTGTCCATCAGCATTTCAACAATCCGGCGGCCAAACGGCCCGGATTCCGAAACGACCCCCGCGACCTGCGAGGTCAATTCCCACTCCGGACACTGGAGACGGCGGAAAAAATCTTCAAAAAGGATGTGATCGGCATTCATGGCGGTCTCCATTTTCTTCAACCCTGTTCTTCGCACAAAACGATAAAGGCCCCCGCGCCATTTTCAGGACACGGGGGCCTTTTGCGCCGGACGTCAGGCCGGAACGTATTCCTTGAGCTCCAGCGCCACGCGCCTCTGCGAGGGATGGATGTCGCCCTTGATCCAGCGGATGCCGGTCAGGGCGTCCGCTGACGCGCGCTGCGAGGAACTCACCGCTTCGTTGAAGATCTGGCGGGCGTCCTCGTATCCCGCGTCATCCAGCTTGCGTCCGGCGGCATAGGCGGCGCGCTCGTAGAACGGAGCCAGCCTGCGCACCATCTCATAGGCTGCAACGCGGTCTTTTTCCACCGGCACTTCCTTCGCCAGCCCGACGAGCTGGCTGGGAATCAGCAGGCCGATTCCGGTTGAGCGCAGGTTGTCGTCGCCGGGATGCGGCTGCTTCCGCCATTCCATCGCCCAGAAACGCAGGGCTTCGCGGTTGAACTCGGGGGCAAGGCCGGATTTTTCCGAAAAGAAGGAAAGGGTGGCGGCCACGGATCCCACGATCCAGCGGAAGGTCTCCAGCGGCTTTCCCGCAGCCTTGATGGCGGTGCGGGCACGCTTTTCGGCATGCGGATGCCGGTTTTTCAGGCAAAGGCGCCAGATTTCAGCGGCGCGGTTTTCATTCGACGTCATTCCAGATTCCTTATGCGATTCATTCTTCGCGTTCGTGCGATACGGGGTCAGGGCACTCATGGCCCGAACCAGCTCATGAACGGTCTTCAGGATTTCGGGGTGTTTCACAAGCCACGCGCCAGCACGGGATTCTCCCGGGATGTATTCGCGCGGCATGGGCGATCCCGTGGCGCAGGCGGCCATCACATCCCAGGCGCTCGGGCGCTCGGAACGCGGGCGGATGCCCATGTCTTCGGGAGTTTCGAGGAGCATGTCGCGGGTTTTTTCGGCGCCATGTTCGGCGATATGTTCACCCACCAGCTTCAGGGCATGGGTGGCGTCTTCAAAGTGCCCGCTACGGAGCCAGATCTCGGCAATCACGTCTATCGTCTGCCGATGCGGACAAACATCTTGGTTATCGGCTGTCATCTTTTTTACCTCTCTATGTGCTGGATGATTTAGCAACAATGAGTCAAAATGACAATTGCGCTTTTGGCAGGTCTGCCATGCGTCCACGGAATGGCTCGGGAAAGCGGTTGTGAATCAAGGACATGAAATGGAAACGGGATGGCTTCCCATCCCTCGCTCCTGCTTCCGGAAGGGCGGCGAAGCCCCGTCCGCACACCGATTCGCACCCGCGAAAGAGGGAAAATGACCCGGCGCGGACGCAAAATCACGGCGGCCGCCGGCGGCGTCGCCCTGCGCATGGCGGGGAAGAAATACCTGAGCCTTCCCACCGCCAGCCCCGCCCACGCGGCGGCCCTTGCCGCAAGCCTGGGCGAACTCAAGGGGCCGGTAATGAAAATCGCCCAGTTCCTCGGCACCATTCCCGGCCTGCTGCCCGAGGAATACATGCGGGTTTTCACCCGCCTGCAGACAAACGCCCCGCCGATGGGACCACACCTTGTTGCACGGCGCATGCGGGGCGAGCTGGGAGAAAACTGGCAATCGCGCTTTGCCGATTTCGAGCTCCACCCGCGCTTCGCCGCCTCGCTGGGGCAGGTTCACCTGGCGCGCGGCCACGGGGGCGAAAGACTGGCCTGCAAGCTGCAATATCCGGGCATGGCCGATGCGGTGGCGGGCGACCTTGCGCAGCTTGGCACGGCGCTGCGAATCATGGAAAAATGGAGCGGGGCGCTACGGGTTTCCTCCCTGGCCGAAGAAATCGGCGCCCGCCTTGCCGAGGAACTCGACTACCGGAGGGAAGCCTGCGCGATGCGCGCATTTTCCCGGATGCTGGCGGACGAAGGGCAGATCGCCGTTCCCGAATCGGTTGCGGAACTTTCCACCAGCGCCCTGCTCACCATGTCATGGCTTGACGGCACACCGCTGCTGGAGTTGCCACAGGAGGCCCGCAACGAGGCGGCGCGCCTGCTGTTCCGGGCCTGGTATCTACCCTTTCTGCATGCGGGCATCCTGCACGGCGACCCGCACCCCGGCAATTACACGCTCGGCGAAACCGGCACGCTCAACCTGCTCGATTTCGGCTGCATCCGCATCTTCCCGGCCCGTTTTGTGAAGGGCGTGGTCGATTTGTGGAAAGCCCTGCTGGCGAAGGATGAAGCGGGCATGGACGCCGCCTTCGCGCTCTGGGGTTTCGCGGGTCTGAACGAGGATGCAAAAGCTGCGCTGCGCCGCTGGGCGGCCTTCCTCTACGACGCACTCATCGACGACCGGGAACGCCCCATCGGCACACTTGATTCCACCGGGCTTTACGGGCGCGAAATTGCGGCAGAGACGCACCAGGCGCTCAAAAAGGCGGGCGGCGTCGCCATCCCGCCCGAATTCGTGTTCATCGACCGCGCCGCGCTGGGCCTCGGCTCGGTCTTCCTGCGGCTGGGAGCAACCGTCAACTGGCGCCGCGAATTTGCAGCGCTTGCGGAAGGCTTTAACGAAAACACGCTCGCCCGCAAACAACGCACCATCCTGACACAGTCGGGGCTATAGTTCCACCTTTGTTCTTGACGGCAACCGGAGGCAGCAGTATTCATAAAACATGACAACCGGGAACAAGGGGGGCATATGGCTTTGTGGGACGATCTCGATGACATTCTCGACAAAAACCTGACCGCATGGTTTGACAGCAAGGAAAAGGCAGCCAGCAAAAAGAAGGGCAGCCGCAAATACATGATGCGGACACCCATTGCATGTACGGCAAAACAGGCTGAACAGCAAATGGGGTTCAATCCAGATGCGAAAGCGAGTTTCCTCGATCGGCAGGTTGGAGGAGCCTTCGGCGCCATTCCCCGGCTGGCTTCCGGATATATTTACCCTACAGACCCTCTCCATCCTGAATATAACGATATGGCCGATGCCGGTCGCCATGCCTGGTGGTCGGCTGGCATGACCATGGCTCTGGGGCCACAAAAAGCCAAGGAAATCGCCGACAGCCACGAAATTGGGGGATCAAACCCTCCCAGTGAACGCTGGATGGACCTGTACAACAACCAAATCGGACGGCAGATTGGCACCGAACTGCGCAGGCAAGGAAAATCCATCCTCGACATCCCGAACACCGTCCGGAAAGCCCTCGGCAATGACCGGCTTGCCATCCGCCCCATTCAGGATAATGGCGGAAACGGGGGAGATTTCTTCAACAACAATCTCCGCAAGAGATGCAGGCCATGATAAAAACCGCCAAACTTGCACTTCTTCACCTGCTGGCAGGGGGAACCCTTGCGGGGAAAATCATCCTCACCCCCTTCCGGTGGGCAGGATTTGTGCTGCGCTCCGTCTTCCGTTTCATCTGGAAGATCATCCGCTGGCCTGTCATCATCGCATCCGGCTTCGTCATTGCCGTCATCATCATTACCATGGTCATCATCCTCCTGCCTTGCAGGGATGCGGACATTATCGTTGAAAACTTTTCCGGCCGCCTTGTCGAAGACATGCAGCTTTCCTTCTGCGACCAACCTCTCTGGCAGGGAACCCTGCAATCGGGCGAGACCATCCATTTTGAAAAAAGCCCAAAGAATTGCAGCACCGGCGCGGTTCTTGCATCCTCCTCCTTTCCTGCCGTTGAGTTGACGAAGGGCCTTTTCCCCTACCGCAGCGCCTGTTCCGGAGAATACAGGCTGACACTCCTTCCCGATGGAAACCAGAAAACCTCTTTCACCCTGGGGCGAGGATGCGGAAATCTTGCCGCTTCCGAAAACCCGTGCAAAGCCATCGGCAACATATCCGCCTTCATTGATTTCCTGCGATGCCGGGAATTGTCAGACATCCTTAATATAATTTCCTCATCGTACACATGGTAAGAATTTACATTAAGCTTTCACTTCTTCACCTGCTGGCAGGGGAAAGTCCTGCCCTGTCGGAGCCATGGAACCTTCACCCGCCGGCGCTGCTGCCCATGAAAAATGGCAGGATGATGTTGAAGAATGCCCAGCCGAGGCCCGCGAAAAGCATGAGGACGGCGGCAAGGGTTGCGAGGAGCTTTCCGGTGCTCATGGCGTGATTTCATGGCCCTGGCGCAGAAGCGCGATGCCACGGCGGCGCAGTTTTTCACGCAGGGAATCCCACTCGGCGGCATAAATCGCCTGCGGATTTTTCCTCATCTCCTCCATCGCCCATTCGGCGGCTTCGGCAACCGGCCAGCGCGAAGCCAGGACATTGAGCTGGTAAGGCAGGGCCGCGCCGGACATTTCCGGCATGGCAACGGCGAAGGACAGCGAGGTTTCACGCGGGTTGGCCCCAGCCTCAAGGGCGCGCGGGCGGCTGATGAGGTATTCCCGCGTTTCGATGTTTTGCGCAAACGGCCACAGATGGGCGGGTTCGCCCACATTCGAAAGCGTGAATTCAAGCCCGCAAAGCCCTTCTGCCCGGCTTGCGGAAAGCTTGCCGCCCCCGCCCGGGGAAACCGGCAGGATGGCGTAATCCGTGCGCAAGGCGGCTGCGGCAGGTGGACAGGCTGCCCCGTCCCTGCCGCGCACTTCGCTGATGGTGATGGAAATGGAACCTTCATCCGGCACCTGCCGCGCCAGCCAGAACTCGTAGCCGCGGGCGGCAAGGCGGCAGGAGAAACAATCGGATGCGGCGGCTTCCGTCAGGGCCGCATCCAGCGCGCGGAATTTTCCGGATTTTGTGAAGGAATCCCATTCGGCAAGATCCGACCGCAGCACCGCCCAGGCGAACGCCCCGGCAAGCAGGAGGGCGGCCACCGCGATGTTGAGCCCCCACAGGAGCGCGCTGCGGAAAACCCCGGCCCCGCGCGCGGGCTTCTGTTTTTCAGGAAGCGGACGCGGCATGGCCGACGGAATGTCGCCCCTGGCAAAGCCGATGTCACGCAGGACTTCGGCCACATCCCTCACCGGCACGATGCGCACCCGCGCGGGGTCAAGCCCGTTCCGCTCCGGCCAGCACGCGCCGATTTCGGCGGCATTGTCCTGCGGAATGAACAGCGTAACGCTTGCGCCAGATGCCGTTTTTTCGGCAATGAAGGCGCGGGAATGGTCGAGCTTGAGCAGCACCTGCGCCACCGGAAGCACCTTGTGGTCGCGGTCAACCTCGCCGGTCAGCCAGACGATGCGCTCCGCGGCATCATCGCGCCGGGCGAGCCTTCCCGCGGAAAGCAGGGCATGGGCGGCAAAGGCGCCCAGTTGCCAGCTCAGTCCGTCGTCGATGGGTACCGAAACATCCATGCGGAATGCGGAATGCCCGAAGGCGCGCTCGATAACCCCAGTCGGTTCGCGCACGAAGGCATCATAGGCCTTGCTGATGGGCAGCGGCAGCGCCTTGCCGCCAATGCACACGACCGAGCGCACGTCCGGGTCTTCCGGCGTGAGCCGCAGGATCTCGGCGGGCCCCTCGGTGGTGGCGATGACGACGCGGACGGGCTTGCTCAATGCAGGAACACCTCGGTTTCGCTGTTTTCAAGGCCGCGGACGAGGTCGGAATCCTTCTGCGCGAGGAACTGGAAATTCATGCCGTCGGCTTCGGGCAGCGGAAAGCGGGAGAACAGGCCATCCCGGGTGCAGATGAACAGATACTCCGGCTGCGGCTTGCGCTCGACGGTCATTTCAACCACCACATAAACCTGGGAAGGCTCGGCGCGGGAGGGGCGCAGGGAAATGCGGCAGCCTTCGCCCTCCCTTGTGGAAACGGCACCCTCGGATGCGGCCGCGGCAAGGCGCGGCACATAGCCAAGGCCGGTGTTGGCCAGAAGGCGGCGCAGGGATGCCGCCTGACGCGGATGCGGCTTCAGGCTGCCACCGGACTTGCGGCCGGAAACGAAATCGTGCAGATCGGCAAAACGCGGGGCATGGGGTTCGCGCGCCGGGGCGTCAAGCCCTTCCATGATCGCGTCCACCTCTTCGAGGCGCACGAAAATGCGCTCGGCGGCGGGCAGGTTTGCAACTGCGGCATGGCTTTTCATGCGGCGTCTCCATAAAGCTTGTGGAACTCGGCAGTGAATATCCTTTTATCGGCTATGAAAAGATCAGGCCAATTGATTTCTTCCGTCGCGGAAAGATAGGCGGCAAGACCCTTGCGGACGGAAAGCACATGACCCGTTCCTTCCTCAAATGCAGCAAGAATGTCGGCATCCTTCGCCGGATCGCCGTCAAACCCCTGCCGCGCCGAGGACTTGAAGGCCCTCGCTGCCGCCTGCATCGCGGCGGAAATCTCGGGCGGAGCCCTTTCGGGGTCGTTCATGAGGGCCAGGAATTTCTCGGCGAGATTTTTGCCCGGCATGTCCCGCAGGAGATGGGCATGGGCTCCGGCGTCAAAACCGTCGGCCAGTTCCAGCAGCAGGGAAATGGCCTCGAGGCTGCCGCCGCGGACAAGGACGTAAAGGCTGGCGGAAAGGATTTTCCCGATCCCCTCCAGAAGTTCCGCAAGGGCTGCCCTGCGGGCGGCATAATCCTCCCCGGCGGATTCGTTGATGAGGGCGGAAAGTTCGGCTCCCGAAAGCTTGCGGCGCATGCCCTGCGTGATGCGCGCCTGCGCCTTGCCGAAAACTTCGCAGCGCATGAGCGATGCGGGCAGGCGGGCGGCAAGCGGCCCGATGTCGAACAGCAGCATGAGTTGCGCCTGTTCCTGCTTGTTGAGGAACTTCACCCGCGACGCAGGCTCTTCCGAAAGGGCCTCAAGCGGATTGAGCCTTTCAGGAATGTCGCATCTGGCCCCGGCGGCAACATCGACCTCCCCCTTTTCGGCGTCAACGCCCACGGGCCTTGCATCCTCGATCTCCAGGATGCGTCCGGCCTGATCGAGCGCCGACAGCAGGTTGACGAAGGCGCGGAAGGTGGCCTGGAAGGTGCGGAAATCATTGCCGTCCCCGCCGCCTTCGGCATGGGCGAGCCAGAAATCGAGGATGAGGGAATCGGTGATGTCGCGGCCCGCGAATTCCTCTCCCATGCGTCCGGCAAGCCACGCCGTCATTTCGCGGAACTTGCGCTGGCTCTGCGCGGGCGGCACATGGTCCTTGAGGAATTCGTAATAGGCCCTCGCCATGGCGCTTGCCGCGGCCGATGCGGCGGAAGCCGTGCGGGGATGGGCCGTTGCAGCTTTCAGGGTGTCGTCAACCACGTCGTAGCCGAGGGTTCCCACCATCATTTCCATGAGGGCGGAAAGGAAGGACATCCGGCGGAAGCTGATGGTGAATTTCCCGTCCGGATAGGCGATGGCAAGCCCCCCTTCCGCAAGGGCAAGCCCGGAAACGGGGGATTTTGCGAGCGCGGCCCGGAAATGTTCGCGGAAATGGCAGGCGCGCGCGGGATGGGGCGCCCAGAAAAGGTTTTCCCACCGCCCGCAGAGCGAAGCCGCGGAAACGAGGTGGGAAAGTTCGAGCAGGGCGGGAGCATAGGCCCGGCAGACCGTGATGCGCACCAGTTCCCGGATGTCGGCGCGGCCGTATTTCGGCTCGCCCGCGGCGTCAATGTCGGCGATCGCCCGGAAATGCGAGCTGAGCTCGGAGGAACGGCCTGCCGTGAGAACCAGGGATTGCGGTGCGGAAGCTGTCATGGCCTTGCTTCATACACCAAACTCCATCGCCTCACCAGCCCTCCACTTCACGCGCGGCGCGCAGATCGGCAACCGACGGCCACGCATGCTCTTCCCGGCGCGCTTCAATGCGCGACACCGGAACCCACGGACGGGATGGCGCTTCATAACGCTCGTGCGAAGGCCGGGCATCGCGGTGGTAAACGGGGCGGGCGCTCTGGCGGCGGTAGCGCTTCCAGTCGGTGGTGCGCACGGGCCTTTCATCATCCGCATTGTAAATGCGGCCGCTTTCGTCAACGCCCAGACGGGCATCGTCATCCCAGGCATCGACAGAGTTGATGTAATGGTCGCCGTTTTCGTAATGCAGCATGCGTCCGGCGCGCGGGCGCTCCCACGCAACCTGTTCATTGCGCACGCCGGCGCGGGCCATCACCTTTTCCACATAATCGCGGGTGGCGGGAATGATGCGGAGCGCATCTCCCTGCCGCACGGCGGAACCGCCGTTGTAATGGGACAGCGCGATGTCCACCCGGCCGTCATAGGTGTCGAGCAGGCGCCTGAGGTAGGCAACGCCGGTGCGGATGTTGACGCGCGAATCCCACAGGTCGTCGGGATGAATGCCAAACTCGCCGCGGGCGGTTGCCGGCATGATCTGCATCACGCCGCGCGCCCCGGCGCTCGAATGGGCGTCCGGATTGAAACCCGATTCCGTCTCGGCAACCGCAAGCGCCAGATTGGAATCAAGCCCGGCGGCATCGGCTTCCGCAACAATCATGTCGCGGATCGACTGCCTGTCCTGCAGGTCATCCCTCGCGGGAATGGCGGCATGGGCAAAAACCGGCAGGGCAATGGCCAGAAGCAGGGCGGGCAGGAATGTCTTCATCATCTCTCTCCTCGGAGGCTGCTGGGCGCGGGAGAGGAAGGCTCCCCCTTCGCGTTCCCTTTCGCTTATGGGAGGATGTGGGGGATTTTTGGAAAGCGGGAGGTGAAGCCGGTTATTGGGGCGGCAACTCCGGCAGGGTGACCGCCGCCCGCCCCAGGCGGAGATGAAAGTGCGGGAGGTGGGGAATGCTGAAGCCGCCGTGGGTGCCCACATGCGGCAGGCGGAAGATGATGACGGCAATGCCGGACAGGACCATGACCCCGCCGACAATGACATTCATCGTGATGGCCTCGCCCAGCACCATGGCACTGATGGCGATGCCGAACAGCGGCACGGTGAGGGTGAACGGCATGACGACATTGACCTTGTATTTGCGCAACATCACATACCAGAGCGTTTCGGCCGCAACGCCGATGACGATCGCCAGGTAGGCGATGAGCAGCAGACCCCGCCAGCCCGCATTCATGATGGCGTCGGCCTGGCCATGCTCGAAAAGCAGCGACAGGACGACGAACTGCGGCGCTGCGAGAAGGTGGATGACGGCGTTGAGGGACGTGTTGTTGACCGGACCGAGCTTCTTGATGAGGATGTTGGAAAAGGCCCAGGCCAGGCTGGCCGTCATGCACATGAAAATGGCGAGGATTCCTGTCATGCTGCCGGAAAAGCGCGGCTCGCCCACCACGACGATGACGCCGATGAAGGCCACGATCATGCCGCCGATTTTGCGCCAGCCGATCCTGTCGTGCAGGAACATGGCGGCGAGGATGGCGGCAAACGGCACCTGCAGGCGTGTCAGGATGAGAACCGTCGTGGAATCAAGGATTTTGAGGGACAGGGTCAGCAGCGCAAAATGGATGGTGCCATAGGTGAGGGAAATGGCGAAGAGTTGCGGCAACTTGCCCTCCGGAATGCGGGCAAACGGCAGCAGGATGAGCGCCGCCATGGCAAAGCGCAGGCCGATCATGAGGAAGGGCGGATATTCGGCAAGCCCGAGCTTGGCGGCAGTATAGCTTGACCCCCACAGCGCCATGACGAAGATGATGATGGCAAGGTCGCGCAGGGAAATGCGGGTTTCCATCACTTCGCCTCCGCCCAGTTCGCGCCGATGCCGGCCTCGGCGGTCAGTGGGATGGAAAAACAGGCGACACCCTCCATGCCGCGCCGGATGACCTCCGCCACCGCCTTTGCCGCATCCTCCCGCGCCTCGACCACCAGCTCGTCATGCACCTGCAGCAGGATCCGCGCGGGCAGCTTCTCCTCCGCAAGCAGGCGGTGCACGGCGATCATGGCCTTTTTCATGAGGTCGGCGGCCGTTCCCTGCAGGGGCGCGTTGATGGCCTGCCGCTCGGCGCCATGCCGCCGCGACATGTTCTTGCTCGCAATATCCGGCATGAAGCATTTGCGGCCGAACATCGTTTCCACATAGCCGTGCGTGCGGGCAAACGCCTTGAGCCCTTCCATGTAGGCATGCATTTCCGGAAAGCGCTCGAGATAGGTTTTGATGTATTCGCCCGCTGCCGCCCGCTCGATGCCGAGCTGGCGCGCAAGGCCGAAGGCGCTGATGCCATAGACGATGCCGAAATTGATGGCCTTGGCGTGGCGCCGGATTTCCGGCGTCATTTCGGAAAGCGGCACGCCGAACACCTGCGAGGCGGTGAGCGCGTGGATGTCCACGCCGTCGAGGAACGCCTTGCGCAGGGTGGGGATGTTCGCCATTTCAGCAAGAAGCCGCAGCTCGATCTGCGAATAGTCTGCGGAAATGAGGACATATCCCGGGGGCGCGATGAAGGCGGCGCGGATTTTCTTGCCCTCTTCGGTGCGCACGGGAATGTTCTGCAGGTTGGGATCGGTCGAGGCAAGGCGTCCGGTGTTGGTGGCCGCCAGCGAAAACGAGGTGTGGATGCGCCCGGTTTTGGGCGATATCTGGCGCGGCAGGGCATCGGTGTAGGTGCTTTTGAGCTTGGCCGCCTGCCGCCATTCCAGCACGCGCTCGACAATGGGAATCCCCTCCTCGGCCAGCGGCTCGAGGATGGAGACGTCGGTTGACCACGCGCCGTTGGCGCTGCGTTTGCCGCCCCCAAGCTTGAGTTCGTCAAACAGCACCCCTCCAAGCTGCTGCGGCGAGCCTACATTGAAGGCATGTCCCGCAAGCCGGTGGATTTCCCCCTCCAGCGCCGCAAGCCTGTCCGCCAGTTCGCGGCTGAATTTCCCAAGGGCCGGGACGTCAATGCAGATGCCCGCAGTTTCCATGGCGGCGACAACCGGAATGAGCGGGCGGTCGATGGTTTCGTAAAGCGCCACCTGATGCTCGGCCAGAAGGCGCGGCTTGAGGTGGCGGAAAAGCCGCAGGGTGATGTCGGCATCCTCGGCGGCGTAGGCGGTCGCGGCATCAACCGGCACCGCGTCGAAGGTCACCTGGGAGCGGCCGGTCTTCGTCACCTGCGCATAGGGGATGGACTCATACCCGAAGTGCAGCTTCGCCAGTTCGTCCATGCCGTGCCCGTGGCGTCCGCCGTCGAGCACATAGGAGATGAGCATGGTGTCGTCAACCGGCGCGACGTGGATGCCGCGCGCCTCAAACACCTGCATGTCGAACTTGATGTTGTGCCCGATCTTGAGGATTGCGGAATCCTCAAGGACGGGTTTGAGGAGCGCGAGCGCCACAGCCTCCGGAATCTGTTTCGGCGCGGGCTTGTCCTCAAGCGCCAGTTGCCCCGGCTCGCATCCCCCGCCGTGGCCAAGGGGAATATAGCAGGCGTGTCCGGGTTCAACCGACAGCGATGCGCCCACAAGCTTTGCGGACGAGGGGGTCAGGGAATTGGTTTCGGTGTCAACCGCGAAAACGCCCGCCTTGCGGATGGCGGCGATCCAGCTTTCAAGCGCCGCGACCGTATCGACCGTTTCATAAACGGCTTTCGGCGCGGCCGGATGGGGAGCGGCGGGAGCCTCATCCGCGGGCTCCGGCGGCCCCAGCTTGGCGGCGAGCGCCTTGAACCCCTGCTTCAGGAAAAAATCGAGCAGGCGCTTCTTGTCCAGCTTCGGTACGGCAAGCGCTTCGAGCGGCAGGGGCTCGGGGGCATGGTCGTCGAGCGTCACCAGCTTTTTCGACATGCGGGCGCTTTCCACGTTGTCGATGAGGGTCTGTTTCTTTTTCCCCGGCGGCAGGCGATCCATGTTCGCCAGCAGGCTGTCGAGATCGCCGAATTCGGAAATGAGCTGGGCCGCAGTTTTCGGCCCCACGCCGGGAACGCCCGGCACGTTGTCGCTGGCATCGCCCATGAGCGCCAGCACATCCCCGACCCTTTCAGGCGGCACGCCGAATTTCTCCATGACCTCTTTGGCGCCGATGGGGCGGTATTTGATGGGGTCGAGCATTTCAACGCCGCCACCAATGAGCTGCATCAGATCCTTGTCGGAGGAAACGATGGAAACTTCCATGCCGCGCTCGCGCCCAAGCCGGGCATAGGTGGCGATCAGGTCGTCGGCCTCGAACCCTTCGGCCTCGACGGCCGCGAGCGAGAATGCGGCAACCAGCTCGCGCACCAGCGGAAACTGGGGGATAAGGTCGGGCGGCACGGGCGGGCGGTGAGCCTTGTAGTCCGGGTAGATGTCGCTGCGGAAGGTTTTGCGCGCCACATCAAACACCACGGCAAGATGTTCCGGATGCGTCTCGGCCAGAAGGCGCAGCAGCATGTTGGCAAACCCCACCACGGCGCCAATGGGCGTGCCGTCGGCCCTCGTGAGCGGCGGCAGGGCATGAAAGGCGCGAAAAATGAAACCCGACGCGTCAATCAGGGTCAGGCGTTTTTCGTTTCCTGTGGCGTGTCCATTGCCCATGGTGTCATCATCTGCCAAATTGCAAATAAAATCAACCACTCCATAAGCATCAGGGGCCCTGGGTCGGGGGGGAGGGCGTTCCCCGCCGCGGCGATGCCGCCACCCTCGCCTTTTCCCTGGCAAGGCGTTCTTTCATATATTCCGGTGTCAGGGGCTTTTCGGATTTCGGCAGCATCGCCTGCTCGGTTTCAAGCCTCTTCCTGAAAGCCCCGAGGCAAAACAGGACGAACGGCTCAAAAAGCTGGGAAGGCCCGGCGCCGTGGATCCTCACCAGATTCTTGAGCGCAAAACGAACCGTATCCGTCTTGCGGTAGGGACGGAAAGAAACCGAAGCGTCGATGAAGTCGCAAAGGGAAGTGATGTCCCTGCCAAGGGAAATTTCCCCGGGCAGAACTCCCCTGTCCCTGCTGCTCACATGATGGTGTTCGGCAATGCCTGCGGCCAGTTTGGCAAGCGGCCGGGAGGAGGCTGCCAGCATCGTTCCGCCGTGCCGGGCATGGCTGCTGATGATGGCCCGTTCCTCGTCCGTCGGCTTGTCCGTCTGGTCGAGGATTTCAAAAGGGATGCACAGCTTGCCCACATCGTGGCAGGCCGCCGCAAGCCCCAGGTTTTTCGCGGCAAGCTCGGATGCGCCGAGATAGCGGGCGAAATCCCGCGCCAGCCTGCCGAGCCTGATGCAGTGCCGGAACGTCGCCCGCCGCTCCCTGCGGAGCTGGGCGAGCGTATCCCACAGGAAGGCCCTCCCTTCCCGGTCCTTAAAGCCATAGATGCGGTCGATTTCAGCTCCCGGGGATGTCATGCCTTAAGCCTTTCGGAGCCGGAAGAAAGATGGCAACCCCCCGCAAATGCCCTAGGGGCGGATTCCGCGCGGGGACGGATTGACCGGCGCGCCGTGCGGGGATGCGGGGTGCGGGTTGATGCGCTGACAGAGGGTTTCTCGCTCCAGTTCGGTGATCTCGTTTTCCGCGCGCATCATCTGGAACCTGACAAAAGCTTCCAGCAATACTGGTTCAAACGCCCCGGCAAGCCCTCCTTGCGGATCGGTCATGATGTCGAGCGTCTTGCCGATGGAATGCGCCGGCTGGTAGGGGCGTTGCGAATGGATGGCATCGAACACGTCGCACAGCGACACAATGCGCGCCGACAGCGGGATGGCGGTTCCTTTCCGGTTTTCGGGATAACCTTTGCCATCCCACCGCTCATGATGATTTTCCGCCACCTCGGCGGCCAGATTGCACAACGGGCTCTCGCCCTCGCGCAGATCAAGGCCGCCCAGCCCGGCATGGCTGTTGATGATGGCGCGTTCCGCCGGGGTCAACTGGCCGGTATGGTTGAGGATATCATTGGAAATGCAGAGCTTGCC
>Ga0265297_10004556_pt1 | contig 22412 bp, 18 predicted proteins | sample Munlanlwell13791_FD_192502 | JGI IMG/M metagenome (GOLD analysis project Ga0265297, IMG submission 192502) | Leachate microbial communities from a municipal landfill in Southern Ontario, Canada - Leachate well 137-91 | ecosystem: Engineered > Solid waste > Landfill > Unclassified | place... | reverse complement strand
GAAAACATATTCTTCTCCATTCTCTTTTGCAAGTGAAGGAATTGTTTCTGATACCCAAACACATAATGTTTATTATTACAGTATTGATAATGCAGGAAATACAGAATCCTTAATTTCTAAACCAAGCGCAGATGCAAATGTTGTTGCGTTATGGCATATGGATGAACTTTCAGGGACAGTTGCCTTAGATGTTTCATCAAACACTAATAACGGAAGTATTGTAGGGACAAGTATTATAGATGGAGTATCTGACAAGGCAAAACAATATAACTCAACAAGTGATTACATAGCAGTGCCAAGTTCTTCATCCCTGCAGTTAAATAATAATCTGACAATAGAAGCATGGATTTACCTTAATGCTTATCCTGCAGTTCATGGTAAAATAGTTGATAAAGGAAGAGACTCGCATGCAAGTGTTAATCAATATAATTTAGTTGTAAGTGATATTGGTACGATCGATATGTCTTTGTGTTATGGGCCTGGGGGGACAGACTACGTCTTTCTTCGTTCAAGCCAAAGTTTAAGTCTGTACAAATGGTATCATGTCGCGCTTGTTTATGACTACACAAATAGTAAAGTATACATCTACATTAATGGAAGACAGGATGCAACTACTACAGATGCTTATGCAACCCATTCTACAAGTTATCCTCTTTACATTGGAAGAGACGAAGAATTTTGGACTGGAGCCGGTGGATATCGGGAATTAACAGGTATCATTGACGAAGTCCGTATTTCCAATATCGCAAGGACTGAGACCGAAATATTGCAGTTGTCAAGAATGAAAAATTCTTCCAGTGTGAAGATCTACAGTCAAGCTTCAAAGCTTAAACTTACATCATTTCCTTTCACTGTTTCTGTCAATAATCCTTCTTCCTTGATTACAGTAGAAGCTCAGGATAATACTGGGACTAAAGATATTACCTTTAATAATACAATAACACTTATCTCTTCTTCTGCCGGAGGTAAGTTCTCACTTAGTTCAACAAGCTGGGTAGATATTACTTATATTACTCTTTTACAAGGTTCAGGTTCGTTCTATTACAAGGATTCAACTGCAGGAAATCCAACAATTACTGTTTTGCGTTCAGGGTTAACTTCTAATGCTCAAGGAGAAACGATTGTTGTTTCCGGAGCTACGAAATTAAAAATAATTTCTTTGGCAAAAACAATCCAAAGAACATTGAGCGGCGAATCGATTGTTATTGAGGCAAGGACAGAAACAAATGTCATGGATTCTACATACAATGGGGTAGTAACACTTTCATCTTCATTGACAAGCGGTAGATTTTCTTCTGATGGTTCCAACTGGAGTGCTTCCAATTCAGCAGATTTAAGTTTAATATCTGGTACAGCATTCTTCTACTATAAGGACACTGTTTGTGGAAGCCCGGTGCTTACTGTTTCGCGCGCAGGACTTTCTTCTGACTCACAAACTGAAAGTATAATTGACACGATCGCCCCGAACCCCGTTTCTGATTTAAGCCCATCCTTAGCCGGGACAACGGTGCAGCTTGACTGGTCAAAATCAACTTCAGATGATATTTTAAAATATAATCTTTATTGGGATAGTGCTACAGGTACGATAAATTATGATACACCGTGTGATGTGATAATTCATCCTTCTGCGGTATGGATCTCGGATACATTAGCTGTAGGCATTAATTATACTTTTGGTATACGGGCTCAGGATATGTATGGAAATATTGAATTAAATACAAATGTTGTGGTAGTAGTAAATATTCCAAATGATCCCCAAGCTGTGAAAGCTATCATTAAAGTGCCTCAGACAGGAAAGAAAGTTTCAGGTTCGCGTCTAACGGTTGTTGCTGATCTTATTTCGGGAGCATATACAAATGTAAGCAACATTGGTTTTGAATATAAAGCTTCCGGAGATTCGGTTTGGTTGCTAATACCCGCAGCAAATACAAATCATCCGAATCCCGATTATTCTTTCCCATATTTTATTCATTGGAATGTTACGGCAATAGCCAATGGTAATTACAATATAAGAGCAGTGGCAACAGATATACACAATATTTCTGATACGACCCCGGCTTATATTACCATAACAATTGATAATGTTGATCCGGATATTGATGAAAGAAAAAATTCGGATAATGAACATGAGAAAAAAGAAAAAGTTGATTGCGGACGTTCAAATACCGTGAAAATGGGCGACGAAGAAAAGAACGGCATGACAGAAGTTTGTCTTCCTGAAGGAACACTTTCATCTTCGACAAAATTGATCATTACTATTTTAAGTCAGGCTAATGTGCCTTCGGCTGGGTCACAATCATCCTTGCTTGTTTCAGCAGGAGATTTCAGACAGTTCAAATTAGAGAGCGGTCAATCTAATCTTTGCGGAAACACAGAAGCAACAGTTATAATGCCTTACAAAGATGACAATGGTGATGGAATAATAGACGGCACAGAAGTTTCTGTGGACCATGCAGCCATTTATCATTTTACCACTTCAGGATGGCCAAGATGGGAAAAAATATCAACAACAGTAAATAAAGGAAACAAGACGTATACATTTAAAACCCCGCACTTTTCGATATTCGGTGTTTTTGGTGTAACTGCGGTTGATCTTTCCGGTTTGAAGGTATACCCGAACCCGTTTAAAACGAATTTAGGCCACACAAGCATTACTTTTGATAATTTAACTTCAGGAGTAACAATAAGAATATTTAATATTGCCGGAGAAGAAGTCTGGGAAAGAGCTGATATTAATGTTGCAAAAATTGCATGGGACCTAAAAAATCCTGCAGGTAATAAAGTGGCAAGCGGTGTTTATATCTATGTTGTAACAAATACTTCCGGTGAAAAAGCAGTCGGCAAAATAGCCGTTATCCGATAGGAGAAAAAATGAAAAAAATAAAAAACTCTATTAAAATAATTTTATTCATGTGGTTGATAATGGTTTTTTCGGCCACGTCTTTTGCTTTGGATGAAAGAGCGGGCACAACAGGCGCTCAGAGTCTTAAGATTCCTCTCGGTGTAAGATCAATAGCGATGGGAGAAGCATTTTGTGCCATAGGCGAAGATATAAATTCAATTTATTGGAATCCGGCAGGGATCTCAAAAATAACAGGACAAGAATTATATTTTTCATATAATAGCTGGCTTCTTGACACAAATTATACTTATTTTTCTTATGCCCGATCACTTGGTGAAGCAGGCGCAGGAAGCATAGGCATAAATTATGTCAATATGGGGAATTTTGTAGGCATGGACAATAATGGCAACAGCACAGGAGATTTTACAGCCTATGATCTAATAATGAATCTTTCCTTCGCAAAAAAATTATCTGCAAATTTCAGCGCGGGTTTGAATACCAAACTAATCTATAGTAAACTTGAAAATGAAACAGCGTTTGATTTTTGTTTTGATATCGGCGCAACCTATTCTTTTTTACCGAAAATGACTGCAGGTGTTTCAATCCAGAATTTAGGCCCATATTTTAATTATTCAAATGGCTCAGAAGCGAATTTACTTCCGCTGAATATTAAGATAGGGCTAGGTTACAAACCTTTTGATAAATTTCTTTTAGCTGCCGACCTGAACATCCCAAACGATGATTTTGTAAATTTTCGTTTGGGCAGCGAATATTGGGTTGTTGAAAATTTTGCTTTAAGGCTCGGGTATAAAACAGACAAGATAACCACACTTGGGGCCCTTTCCGGCCTTACTACAGGAGTTGGTTTTAAATGGAAAAATTATTTATTTGATTTTGCTTTTGTGCCCTATACTGATCTTGGGAATACTTATCGAGTATCTCTGCAATTAAATTTCTAAAAATATATTAAAATGATTGTTTAAATCTTAAGACATTGAAAGCTGCCAAAAAGGCAGCTTTTTGTCTTTTTTGAGGTTTGATTTTTTTGTTCTTTTATGATACAATACAATTGACGGTTTTATATATGCCTTTTTAATGGAGAAGAAAATGAAAAAATATTTAGTAGGCCTGATGGTTGGGATAATTGCCGGGATATTGGATCTTGTACCGATGATAATCCAAAAATTAACTTGGGATGCGAATATTTCTGCGTTTTCAATGTGGGTTGTTATTGGTATTTTAATAGCTGTATCGGATATCAAAATAAAAGGTGTATTTAAAGGTATTATTATTTCTCTCCTTGTTCTTTTATCTCCTGCAGTACTAATTGCATGGAAACAGCCTGTTGCCATGATACCAATTTTGATAATGACAATAATTTTAGGCGGTGCTTCTGGTTTTGCTATTTCAAAAATAAATAAAGAATAAATTCTAAGGTGATTAAATGACAAAAATTCTTGTTGTTGATGATGAAATTGATATTATAGAGCTTGTTACGTATAATCTCGAAAAAGAAGGTTATCAGGTGACGAGCGCAAGGGACGGGAATGACGCTATTACAAGCGCACGCAGAAATATTCCCGACATCATGATCCTTGATCTGATGCTTCCAGGTATCAATGGTCTTGAAGTTCTAAGGATCCTTAAGCGCAATATTGAAACAGTAAATATTCCTATAATAATGCTTACTGCAAAAACAGAAGAATCAGACCGTGTTGTCGGCCTTGAAATGGGAGCGGATGATTATATCACAAAGCCTTTCAGTGTAAGAGAGCTTGTTGCCAGAGTAAAAGCAGTTTTGCGCAGAGTTGAAAAACGCGAAGGAGAAAAACCTAAAACCATAATTAAATTTCCAAATCTTATTATTGATGCGCAACGTCATGAAGTTCTTTTAAAAGGTGAAAAAATAGAATTTACCAGCAAAGAATTTAATTTGCTTTTTTGCCTTGCGTCAAGTCCGGGAATGCTTATTTCAAGAGACAGGTTGCTTGATGAAGTTTGGGGTATGGATGCAAATGTTGAACCGAGAACTATTGATGTACATATAAAGGCCGTAAGGAGCAAATTGAAAAAATTGGGCGTTTATATAAAAACGATCAGGGGCGAAGGCTATAAATTTGAGGCAAATGAATAAAATCAGCATAAGAATAATTTTTGGGATTATTGCAGGATTTGCAGCCCTTTTTGCTATTTCGTATTTGCTTAAACAGAACCTGTTAATTTCTTTTTTTGTTTCAGTGTTAATTGTTTATTTTATTGTTGCCAAACCGATCAAAGAAATAAATAATGCGGAAGATGAAATTTTTGATGCACGGTCAAGGGAAAGCAATTCAAAAAAAGTATTGATGCTTGAAAAAGAAAAAAGAATTCTTTTTGAAGAAGCAAAACGTTTCAGACAAACATTATCAAACATTAATGAGCCGATCCTTATTATTAATTCAGGGGCAAAGATAATATTTTTAAATGATGCCGCAAAGAAACTTTTCGGAATAAAATTTAACGGCATAAATAACGACAAAGATAAGAGCCTTTTTGAAATAACGCGCAACCCTGAAATTGCCAACATTATTGTTTCTACCATAGAATCACAAGAGCAGAAAACCAAAGAGATTTCGTTTTTGGCGGGCGGGCAGACAAAAATCTTTTTCGTAAATGCTTTGCCGGTTTATGATGAAGAAGAAGGTAAATATTTCGGCGTAATAACGTTTTATGATGTGACAGACCAAAAAAAAGCCGAAAGTATAAGAAGAGAATTTACTTCAAATGTCACCCACGAGCTCAAGACTCCGTTAACCTCTATAGTAGGTTATGCAGATACGTTGCTTGAAGGCGCGGTAAATGATCCGCAAAACAACATAAAGTTTTTAAAGAAAATAAAAGACGGTTCCGAAAGACTTTCACGGCTTATAGAAAATTTGCTTGAGATCTCAAAAATAGAATCAGGGGCTGAATATTTACATAAAAAATCTTGTGACCCAAAAGAATTGGTTGCAGAAGCAGTGGAAGCGGTTCGATATAAACTTGATGTTAAGGGTATAAAGGAAGAAATAATTCTGTCTCAAAGATCAGACTTAATGAAATGTGATAGGGAAAAAATAGTCAGTGTTCTGATAAATTTTCTTGATAATGCCGTGAAATTTAATAAAGAAGGCGGGTTTGTAAAAGTAAAAGTATCTGATGCCGGCGAAGAGATAATGTTTGAAGTAACAGATAGTGGTACAGGTATTTCACAACAAGATATTCCCAGAGTATTCGAACGTTTTTATATGGCAAACAAATCTCGCTCAAAAGAACTTGGAGGCACAGGTCTTGGCCTTGCAATAGCAAAACATCTGATTGAAATGCATAAAGGTAAGATCGGAGTTGAATCAAAAGAAGGCGAGGGTTCGCGTTTTTGGTTTTCAATCCCAAAAGCCTAAGATTTTATTGAATTTAAATAATTGGTGTATGTGTGAAAAAGCTGCTGTAAAAGGCAGCTTTTTTTATTTTTAACACAATCTTTGCAATTTCTTCATCAAATCTTAACAAATAATAACTATAATATTAAGCAGGTGAAGATAGAAAAAAAGTTAAAGGAGGTGTTTTTGAGGCAAATTCAACGCATGCGTTTAGTTCGGATGTTGTGTTCAGAACGATCAAAAAAAAGATCAATAAGGAGAATAAGAAATGAAAAAGAAAGTAATGTTAGTAATTCTTGCGGCTGTTTTAAGTTTGGCAGGGACTGTACGATCGCAAGCAGCTGAAACAAGTTTTTATGGATACACATGGCTTCGTTACAGCGCGATCGATACATGGAAATATAATGACGGTTCATTCTGGACTTCAACGAATTCTTTTGAGATACCGCGTTGTTATATAAGGTTAAAGACAAAATTTAGTGATATGATATCAGGGCAGGTTACACTTGATATTAATAATTCTTCTGCAGCACAATCATATGTTACAACAACTACCGCAGGGACCGTTACAGCGCAAACAACGGTTGCAGACTGGAGAATGTATGTTAAATATGCCTATGCGGATTTTGCAGGTTTAATTCCTGACGCAGTTATAAGAGTGGGAATGCAAAAAGTTTATTTCGGCACTATCGATCTCTGGGAGTATCCTGTTATTCAAAAGGAAATAGTTGATCTCGCAGGGTTGCTGTCTAGCGCGGATCAGGGAATTGCAATAGACGGAAATATTCCGGGAGGATGGGGTGATTATCAGGTGGCGCTTTATAATGGTTCTGGTTATGCAAAAATGGAAACCAATCCTAAAAAAGCAGGATGTGTTAGCGCAACGATCGTACCGTTCCCGGGTATCTGGCTGCGCGGTTCATATTACGGCGATATAACGACAACAGGAGCAACAGACACCCAAGTTGATAAACTGCGTTCAAGCGCGGTTTTAGGTTTTAATTTCTTTCCTGTGAATGGACACTTAGAATATATAATACCTTTTAATCCGAAAACAGGAGAACAGGGCAGCGCAGCAGAATTATTTTTGCAGAGTAAGATCCCGTTTGATATTGCAGTGTTAAAGAATATGGATTTAGTTTTCAGGGCTGATTATTATAAGGTAAATGTTGATAAAAAAGGCACAAGTGCTAATGCATCTGATGCAGGGTGGATAATTGCAGGATTTAATTACAAAGCAGCCGAAGGCCTTAATCTGCAGTTTAACGCAGAGAATAAAGTTTTTGAAAAAACAGGTTTGCACACAATGACATATACGGCCCAGACAGTGTTGAGTTGGTAAAATAAAATAATTTTGGAGGGAGAAAAAATGTTTAAATTAAAAAGATTGGCAGTAATTTCAACGGCTGTGATGCTTACGATTTTTGGATATGGAAAAGCATTTTCGCTTACAATGACCGGTTCAACAACGGTATTTCCTTTGGCGCAATATTGCGCAGAGGTTTTTTCAGATCAGAACCCTAAAATGAAAGTCGCAGTAAGGGGTGGAGGGTCTTCAGTGGGTATTGCAGCATTAAGCGACAGAACTACTGATATAGGTATGTCTTCAAGGCCTATGAGCGCGAAAGAGATCAAAACAGCAAAAATGAAAGGCGTTAATCCTACAGAAAACATTGTTGCTTGGGATGGAATAGCGGTTATTGTCAATCAGTCCACAGAAATGGATAAAATAACTATCAGCCAGTTAAAGGATATATTTTCAGGCAAGATCACAAATTGGGGTGAACTCGGCTTAAAAAGGCAAAAGATCGTTGTTGTTTCCAGAGATACTTCTTCCGGAACCTTTGAAGCTTTTAATGTGTTTGTCATGAAGGGTGAAAAAGTCGCTTCAACCGCCCTTATGCAGGCATCTAATGAAGCGATAGCGAGCATAGTTTCTTCTACACCCGGCGCAATTGGTTACATCGGAATGGGTTATATAAGGGAAAGCATAAAAGTTCTGAGTATTAATGGGCAAATGCCTACAAAGGCAACCGTCAAAAACAAAACATATCCGTTTTCAAGGCCGCTTTATATGTATACTAACGGTGCGCCAAAAGGTGATGTTGCATCATTTATTAATTTTGTGCTTGGGTCTCAAGGACAGAAAATAGTTGAAGAGGAAGGATTTGTTGCAGTGAAATAAACTCTTACCTCCGTTAACTTCTCTTTCTCCTTCGAAAGTAGGGGGAAGAGAAGGTTCATTATTTAACGCAGCAAAAAGGATTTTGCATATGAAAGAAAAAGCAATAAAATTATTATTTATTTTCTTTGGATTTTTATCCATTATTTTTCTTGGTGCTATAGCACTTACTTTACTATATCAGAGCTTGCCTTTTTTTAAAGAAGTAAGTTTTGGGCATTTCTTTAACGGAAGATTTTGGTATCCGACTTCAGATCCTCCCGAATTCGGTCTTCTGCCTCTTTTGCTTGCGAGCCTTCAGGTAACATTGGGCGCGCTTGCGCTTGGGGTTCCGATAGGTTTGGGCTCAGCGCTTTTTTTGAGCGAATTTTCACCTTATTGGTTGAGTGAAATACTCAAGCCTGCGATCGAGATACTTTCAGGCATTCCCTCTGTTGTTTTTGGTTTATTTGGAATGACAGTGGTCGCGCCGTTCGTGCAGCAGCTTTTTAAATTACCCACAGGCCTAACGGCTTTTAGCGCATCTGTTGTGCTTGGCATAATGATCATTCCAACCATAGTGAGTATTTCAGAGGATGCAATTTCATCTGTTCCTGCGAATTACAAAGAAGCTTCTCTTGCTGTCGGAGCGAATAAATGGGAAACTGCAATGAAGGTAACCCTGCCTGCGGCATCATCCGGAATAGCAACTTCAATTTTATTGGGTACAGGCCGGGCGATAGGCGAAACTATGACGGTGCTAATGGTTGCGGGCGGCGCCGCAGTAATACCGAAAAGTTTTTTTGTGCCTGTCAGGCCGATCACTGCGACAATAGCTTCTGAAATGGGTGAAGTCCCGTTTGGCGGCCTTCATTTCAGCGCGCTTTTTGCCCTTGCGGTAGTATTATTCGGATTTACTTTTTTATTAAATCTCGCCGCAGAATATTTTACAAGAAAATATAAACATACTCAATAATAAAAAACGGAGAAAGCAATGTTTTCAAGAGAGTTGAAGCAAAAAATAGGCAAAGCAATTCTTGTTTTATGTGTTGTTATTGTCGGTTTTTTTCTTTTTTCAATAATTTTTTTCATTTTGGAAAGAGGCTTGAAAGTCATCAGCTGGGAATTTCTTACCGCAAAACCCAAAAGCGCAATGACAGCAGGCGGCATAATGCCTGCAATAGTTGGGACATTTTATCTTATTATCGGTTCAATCATTATTTGTCTGCCTCTTGGCGTAATGGCGGCGATTTATATCTCAGAATATGCGAGAAAGGGAAAAATGCTTGTAATTGTCAGGATGGGAATAAATAATCTTGCAGGTGTGCCGTCTGTTGTGTTCGGGCTTTTCGGAATGGCAATATTTGTAAAATATTTTGGTTTTGGGATATCAATACTTTCAGGTTCACTTACACTTGGGATACTTGCACTGCCTTTGATAATTTCAACATCCGAAGAGGCATTAAGGAATGTTCCGATAAGTTACCGTGAAGCGTCACTTGCTTTAGGGGCAACTCAATGGCAGACTATAAGCCAAATAGTTCTTCCCCATGCTTTACCCGGAATATTTACCGGACTGATACTTGCAGTCGGAAGGGTTGCAGGAGAAACCGCCCCGATACTTTTTACTGCTGCGGCTTTTTATGTATCAAGAATGCCTGCCTCGATCAGAGATGAGGTTCAGGCTTTGCCGTTCCTCATATACGCTTTAATGTCAGAAGGAACCCATTCCGAAAAACAAGTTCCCATTGCATACGGTGCCGCGCTTGTGCTTCTGGTACTTGTTCTGGGAATTAGTTTAATAGCAATAATATTAAGGCTTTATCTTCGCAAAAGGAGACAGCAGTGGACAATGAAATAAAGAATTGCGGCAAAGCAATTAAATTTTTGATAAGAAACCTTGATTTTTATTATGACTCCTGCAAAGCCTTGAATAATATTAATATAGATATTTATTCAAATTGCATTACCGCGCTTATAGGTCCGTCAGGCTGCGGCAAATCCACATTCTTAAGAACTCTTAATAGGATGAACGATATTATTCTTGGGGCAAAAGCACAAGGTGTCCTCGAGTTTGACGGCGTTGACATTTATTCAGAAAAAATTAATCCAATTGAAATAAGAAGGAGGGTTGGAATGGTATTCCAGAAACCAAACCCATTCCCGAAATCAATATTTGACAATATCGCTTATGGATTGAAGATAAATGGGATGAAGGATAAAACTGAAATTGAAAAACGAGTGCACAAGAGTTTAAAAGACGCAGCTTTGTGGGGTGAAGTAAAAGATAGGCTTAACAGAAGCGCTTTTTGTTTATCCGGAGGGCAACAGCAGAGATTATGCATTGCCCGCGCTCTTGCAGTAGAACCCGAAGTGATCCTTATGGACGAACCTTGCTCAGCCCTTGACCCGATCGCAACAGCAAAAATAGAAGAATTGATGCTTGAACTGAAAAAGAAATACACTATCGTTATAGTTACCCACAATATGCAGCAGGCGGCAAGGGTCTCAGATTATTCCGGTTTTATGCTTCTTGGAGAACTGATAGAATTTAATCCGACATCAAAAATATTTACCAATCCCGATAATCAAAAAACACAGGATTATATTACGGGTAGGTTCGGATAATAAAATGCAGCGCCAAAGCGCCACAGAGTCATAGCGTTAAAGTTTTTACTTTGCCACTCTGCCGCTTTGACACTCTGACGCTTTTTAGGAGGTATAATGGAAAAACCAAAAGTTCTATTTTTATGCACTGAAAATTCTGCAAGAAGCCAAATGGCAGAAGCTTTATTAAAAAAATACGCAGGAAATAAATTCGATGTTTATAGCGCAGGGCTTGAGCCCGGTATTTTAAACCCTTTAGCCGTAGAAGCAATGAAAGAGATCGGGATTGATATAAACGGCCAATACTCAAAACCAGTAAAATTATTTTTGGGTAAACTTAATTTTACATATATTATTACATTATGCGATAATGCAGAAAAAAGATGCCCCATATTTCCGGGTAATTCAATAAGGTTCCACTGGCCGTTTGAAGATCCTGCTGCCCAAAAGGGTGATGAAGAAAGTAAATTGAATAAATTCCGAAAAATCAGAGATCAAATTAGAGATAAGATCAAACAATGGCTTAAAGAAGAAAACACTTCTTATCAATGCTGAGAAGTTTGACTTATTAACTTGTCACCTTGTTTCCTTGTTGCTTGTTTGGCATTATGCTATTTAGCGGTCAGGTGCTTAGTATTGACTTTTTCAGAAAATATGTTAAAATCTTAAAGAATGGTTATGAAGATTTTTTAAGTATTTTCACATTTTTTCTATTAAGGAAGAGAAATGAAAAAGTCAGTATTATATATATTACTATTTATGCTATGTGTTTCTAATGTGGGATGTGCCAGAAGGCATTCAATAACCATGGCAGGATCAAGCGCTTTCCTGACTTTTGCCGAACAATTGGCAGAAGATTATATGAAGAAAAATCCGGGGACAAACATAAGCGTTCAGGGGGGCGGTTCCGCAGTCGGTATCCAATCATGCCTTAATGGCACTGCGCAGATAGGAATGGCAGACCTTGTGACACTTCCTCCCCAGGCAGATACTCTTAAAAAATTTGTTGTCGCAAATGATGGTATTGCCCTCATAGTCAATCCATCCAATAAAACTGTCAATCTCAATTTAAGCCAGATCAAAGATATTTACGCAGGTAAAATTACAAATTGGAAACAAGTGGGTGGTGCAGATAAAACTATTACAGTAGTTTCACGCGAAGCAGGTTCAGGCACCAGATCGTCTTTTGAAGATCTTGTTCTCAAAGGCACCAAACTCACAGGAAATGCAATAATCGGAGATTCAAACGGTACGGTAAGAGAAACAGTGATAAACGATCCAAATGCAATAGGTTATATTTCTCACGGCGTTGTAAATGAAAAGGTAAAAGCCCTGAAAATTGACAATGTTGAAGCAACTTGTGAAAACATGCTTTCAGGCAAATATAAAGTTGTCCGTCCGATCTACCTTTTGATAAAAACCGAATCAGAAACTCAAGTAAAAGGAATTCTTGGTTATATTCTTGGTCCGGAAGGACAGCAGACAATTGCAGAGCAGGGTTTGTTGCCGGCGAGTGTTTGCACAATAAAATAAGTTGCTATGTTGCAAAGTTGCTGAGTTGCTAGGGTTAATGAGTTAACAAGTTGACAAGGGAACAAGTAGACAAGTTAAAAAGTATCAAAGCGTCATAGCGTCAACAAAGGAGCAAGTTGACAGGTAGCCGCAGACTTTAAGTCTTCGGATGTAGTGGATCGCCGCGGCGACCTTCCTTCATTTTTAATTTTAAATTTTTAATTTTTAATTGTCTTCTAAGTGGAATATATGAAAAACATTAAAGAAATCGTGGTTGAAAAAAGTCTTTTTCTGATAGCCCTTTCCGCTATTTTTATGCTTTTTCTTATAGCGGTTTTTATTTTTAAAGAGGGTGTGCCGCTTATAACCAAGATCGGGCTTAAAGATTTTATTGCCAGCGCGCAATGGTCTCCTTTTGAAGGCAAATTCGGGATCTTTTCAATGATAATGGGTTCATTATGGATCACATTGGGCGCTCTTGTTATAGGGGTCCCGCTGGGTCTTGCTTGCGCAATTTTTCTTTCTGAATTTGTTCACAAAAATACAAGGGCAATTTTAAAACCGGTTGTTGAATTACTTGCCGGCATCCCGTCTGTTGTTTATGGGTTTATCGGCGTAATAGTTCTCGTACCTTTCATAAGGCAGCATTTTGGCGGTCCGGGATTATCAATTCTTGCGGGCGCAATAATACTTGGGATAATGATACTGCCGACCGTAATAAGTATTTCTATTGATGCGCTTCAGGCAGTTCCGCGTTCATACAGAGAAGGTTCTCTTGCGCTAGGCGCAACGAAATGGCAGACAACAAGAATGGTTACGCTTAAAGCCGCGCAATCAGGAATAGTTGCAAGTATTATTCTTGGCATGGGAAGAGCGATCGGTGAGACAATGGCGGTAATTATGGTTGCAGGCAATGCAGTAAAAATACCGCATTCAATTCTTGACCCTGCCCGTACATTGACTACAAATATAGCTCTTGAAATGGGTTTTGCTTCAGGAGACCATAGAGCAGCGTTGTTCGCAACGGGTGTTGTGTTGTTTATTATTATAATGATCCTTAACACACTTGCAAACTATGTGCTTACACAACATAAAAAATGATTTTATCCGGAGAGAAAGAGTATGTTCATTAATCCTAAAATATCACAAAAAATAATGATAGGCGTTCTTGCGGTTGCAACAGGATTGACGCTTATTGTGCTTTTTTATATAATTATTTTTATGTTAAGCAGAGGGATTCCTGTGGTTGATTGGAAATTTCTTTCGACTTTTCCTGCAAAAATGGGAAAGAGCGGCGGGATCCTTCCAACGATCATCGGCACTTTTGTTCTAACCCTCGTTGCGATAATTGTTGCTACTCCTTTGGGGGTTGGTGCGGCGATTTATCTCACAGAGTATACCCGCGAAGGAAAAATCACAAAGATAGTTAGATTTGGGGCTGAATGCCTTGCTGGCATTCCTTCGATTATTTTTGGGCTTTTTGGTTTTATACTTTTTGTAGTTACATTAAAAATGGGATGGTCGATACTTTCAGGCGGGCTTACGCTTGCCTTCATGATCCTGCCGACAATTATCAGGACAAGTGAAGAAGCGATCAAAACAGTTCCTAATTCTTACAGAGAAGTAAGTTTATCCGTAGGCGCGACAAAATGGGATACGGTAAGAAAAGTCGTGCTTCCAAATGCGCTTCCCGGAATTGTAACAGGCATAATACTCGGGGTTGGAAGAAGTATCGGGGAAACAGCCGCTGTAATCTTTACTGCGGGCTCTTCGTTGAGGCTCCCAACATCGCTGTATGATTCAGTGCGTACAATGTCAGTTCATTTTTACATACTTTCCCGCGAGGGGATCTCGATGAAAAATGCATATGGCACTGCGGCAGTGCTGGTGATACTCGTACTTTCGATCAATCTTATTGCATACTGGTTAATGAATAAATTGACAAAAAGAAACCAATAATTTTTGACCATAGGCAAAAATGCAAAACAAAATAAGCGTAAAAAATCTTAATGTTTTTTTTGGGGCGGACCACGCGCTGAAGAATATTACTTTTGATGTTTTAGAAAATAAAATTCTTGCGGCAATAGGGCCTGCCGGCAGCGGCAAAACAACTTTTTTAAGAAGTCTTAACCGCCTTAATGAGCTAGCTCCTGAAATGAAATATTCAGGGGAAATACTCCTTGACGGCAAAAATATTTATGATCCCGATATAGATACGGCGGTTTTAAGAAGAAGGATCGGAATAATATTTGCTCTTCCACTGCCTCTGCCGATGACGATTTCTGAAAATCTCACTTACGGACCGATACTTGCAGGCATCAAAAAGAAAAGTGAACTTGAAGAGTTGATTGAAAAAAGCCTTAAAGCTGCTTTTTTATGGGATGAAGTAAAAGATAGGCTTAATGATCCCGCAATGAGGCTTTCGGGTGGACAGCAACAGAGATTATGTATTGCGCGAACGCTTGCGTTAAAACCCGAAGTAATTCTTATGGATGAACCTTGTTCGGGGCTTGACCCGATCTCTACCGCAAAGATAGAAGAAGCAATGATGGTATTAAAAAAGGATTATACGATAATTATTGTAACCAATAATACAAAGCAGGCTGCAAGGGTTGGGGACAATACGGCATTTTTTCTTTTAGGTGAACTTATCGAATATAATGAAACAGGTAAAATATTTACAAACCCGTCGGATAAAAGAACAGAAGAATATATATCGGGGAAATTTGGTTAAACAACCGCAAATAAGTAAAACGTATTGCCGCATTACGTATTCCGTAAATAGTATGTATTTTTTTCGGACGACGTACTGCGAACGACGGAAGGTATTTAAACGGTAATTTTATGAATGAAATAGAAATTAAAAATCTTTCACTTTATTATGGGAACTTTCAGGCGCTGAAAAATGTTAGTATAAATTTTCAGGACAAAATTATTACTGCTCTGATAGGCCCTTCAGGTTGCGGGAAGTCAACGCTCTTGCGCTGCCTTAACAGGATGAATGATCTGATCGATGGATGCAAAGTTACGGGTGAAATTAATTTTCAGGGGAAAAGCATATATGCGCCGGGAAGTGATGTTGTGTGGTTAAGGCGGCACGTGGGAATGGTTTTTCAAAGACCGAACCCTTTTCCTCTTTCAGTTTTTGATAATGTGGCATACGGCCTGCGCGTTCATCAAGAAATAAAAAAATCAGTTCTCAATGAAATAGTAGAAAAAAGTTTAAGGATTACCGGTTTATGGGAGGAATTAAAAGACAAGCTTGATGAAACAGCCACCGAACTTCCGCTCTATCAACAGCAGCGTTTATGTGTAGCGCGGCTTGTGGCAATTGAGCCGGAAGTAATTCTTATGGACGAGCCTTGTTCAGCGCTTGATCCGATCGCAACCGCAAAGATCGAGGAACTAATGCTCGAACTGAAAAAGAAATATACCATAGTGATAGTTACCCATAATATGCAGCAGGCAGCACGAGTTTCGGATTATTCGGGATTCATGCTCCTTGGAGACCTGATAGAATTTAATTCAACATCAAAGATATTTACCAATCCCGATAATCAAAAAACACAGGATTATATTACAGGTCGTTTCGGATAATATAAAACAGTACACAGTACAAAGTACAGGGTACATAGTGAAAGGAATAGATTATAAATGCATAAATATTATTTACCTTGAACTCTGTACTCTGCACACCGTACTCTGCACTGTATTTAGGAGGCAATATGGAACGTCATTTTGATGAAGAATTAAAAGAGCTTAAAAATAGGCTGCTTTATATGGGTGGGCTGACGGAACGAATGGTTTCTGATTCAATAAAAGCGTTGGCAGGGCGAAAAGAAGACATTATTGAAGAAATCTACAAAAAAGAAAATGAGGTTAATCTTCTGCAGGTTGAGATCGACGATAGGGCAACGAAAATGATGGCGCTTCATCAGCCCGCAGCAGCAGACTTGAGATTTCTTATAACAGCGATCAAGATAAATTCAGAGCTTGAGAGAATGGGAGATCAGGCGATCAATATATGCCAATCAACATCCGAACTTCTTAAGCAGCCTCAGCTTAAACCGCTCATTGATATTCCAAGAATGGAAGAAATTTCTACAGGTATGGTAAAAGACAGTCTTAATGCATTTGTCCAGCAGGATTCGAAGCTTGCAAAGTCTGTTTGTGAAAGAGACGATCAGGTTGATGACCTTAAAGACCAAATTTTCAGGGAACTTTTAACATACATGACATCTGATGCGAATACGATCCCGCGTGCCATGGAGTTGATCCTTGTCTCAAGAAATCTGGAAAGAATTGCTGACCTTGCAACAAACATTTCAGAAGAAGTAATATTTATGGTGGAAGGAAGGGACATAAGGCATCATAATACGGAGCAAGCCTAAAAACAGCGCCAAAGCGCCAAAGCGGCAGAGCGCCAAAGCGTCAACAAGGTAACAAGTAGACAATAAACAAGTAAACAAAAATGCAAGGTAGGGTGCGTTCCTCGAACGCACCGCTCAATCATTGTAGTTGCCCGATTTATCGGGCGATTATTTTATTTCCTCGCCCCTAGTGGGAGAGGGTAGGGAGAGGGGAAAATTTCCATTGGTTTTACCTTTTGAGTTTTGACTTTTGAGCTGTAATCAGATCGATCTATTAAAAAACATGGGGGTTTAACACGTTTATGGAAAAACACCAGAAGCTTACAGAATCTCGTATCTATGATTTTATGGAGAGAATATGGCAGGCTGTTTATGAGCAGAGGAATACGCTCAAAGCAAAATTTACACATGGTGTTGAGCCCATTCCTTTTAGGTTAATAAACAAAGGCAAATGGAAAGAGATCAAGCCCGGTGAGAGATGGGGTGGTAATTGGGAATCTGCTTGGTTCAGATTTTCAGGAAAAATTCCTTCCGCATGGAAAGGCAAAGAGGTTGTTGCCTTGTTTGATGTTGGAAGCGAGGCTTGCATTTTTGACAAAACAGGAACACCTATTCAGGGTTTGACCTCAAGCAATATTCCCGGAGAGATCAAATATGATCTGAGTTTTGCTTTTAATCACGATGCGGTTGTTACAAGAAAAGCGCTTTTTCCTGTTGCGGTTTCTGCAAAAGGTTCTGAAAAAGTTGATTTTTTAATAGAGGCTGCCGCCAATCAAATGTTCGGTCATTCAAAAGACTGTTATTTTAGGGAAGCAAATCTGGTAATTTTTAACAGGAATGCCTGGGAATTTCTCCATGAATACGTTTTTCTTTTGAATATGATGTACAATCTGCCATTCGAGCATCTGAGAAGAGCAAAAATAATGTACGGGTTGAATGAAGTGATCAATAATTATTTTTCCCCGGCAGATGTTTCTAAATGCAGAAAGATATTACAGCCATTACTTTCAAAAAGATCAAATGCTTCCGCGTCAGAAGTAAGCGCGATCGGACATTCGCACATTGATACTGCATGGCTTTGGCCGCTTCGAGAAACTGTAAGGAAAGTAAGCCGTACTTTTTCAACCGCAATAAAATATATGCAGGAATATCCCGAATATAAATTCGGCGCAAGCCAACCGCAATTATATGCTTTTGCAAAAAAACATTATCCCGGGCTTTATAAAAAAATAAAAGAAGCTGTCAAGGCAGGACGCTGGGAGGTTCAGGGCGGCATGTGGGTTGAAGCAGACACCAATGTAACTTCAGGTGAATCGCTTGTGCGCCAGATCCTGCACGGAAAAAGATTTTTTGAACAGGAATTCGGTATAGAAGTAAAAAATCTCTGGATACCCGATGTATTCGGTTATTCGGGAGCGTTGCCGCAGATACTAAAAAAATCAGGCATTGATTATTTTCTTACAACTAAAATGACATGGTCACAATTTAATACTTTTCCTTATCATACTTTTTTGTGGGAAGGTATTGACGGAAGCAGAGTGTTCTCACATTTTCCGCCGTCGGGTAATTATGGCGGTGATCTAAGCCCGGGGGAACTTATGAGAGCGCAAAGAGATTTTGCGGAGAAGGATAGGGCAAATAATTGGGCGTATCTTTACGGATTTGGGGATGGCGGCGGCGGGCCGTCAAGGCATCAATTGGAATATCTTAAACTCGCGAAGGATGTTGAAGAAGTGCCAAAAGTTAAATCCGAATTTGCAAGCGTATTTTTTAAGAAAGCAGAAGCTTCGATAAAAGACCCTCTTGTTTGGAGAGGAGAGCTTTATCTCGAACGCCATAGAGGAACGCTTACAACCCAAGCACACAATAAAAGAGCGAACAGAAAATCAGAACTTCTTTTGCGCGAGACAGAATGGATGAGAACTTTTAATATGACGAATTATCCGCAGATCGAGCTTGATAGGCTGTGGAAGCTTGTTTTATTGAACCAATTCCATGATATTATACCCGGTTCGTCTATCACATGGGTTTATAAAGACAGTCAGGAACAATATAAGGATGTGCTTGGTACATCACAAAAACTTCTTGATGAGGGTGCAAAGTCTTTTACAAAGAATATTGATACAATAGGCGGCAAAGGAAAGCCTGTAGTTGTTACAAATTCATTATCATGGGACAGGCAGGATGTATTTTCTGTTCCCGCAACAGACACAACAAATAAGGTTATAAAAGATCTGGGCGGCAATGCAATACCAACTCAAAAAATAAATAAAAACGGAAAAAAAGAAATTATTGCGCTTGGTAATGTGCCCTCGATGGGGTATTGTGTATTTTTTGAAAGCAATGAAAATGCCAAATTTGAAAATAGCCTCAGAGTTTCCAAAAATCTGCTGGAAAACGAAAATCTAAAAGTTAGGTTTGACGAAAAAGGATATATCACAAGTATTTTTGACAAGGAGAATAACCAAGAAGTTTTACCTGAAGGCGCGAAAGGCAATATGCTTGCGCTTTATGATGAATACGGCCAGAATGCCTGGGAGGTAGATATTTATTATGAAGAGAAAAAACCTTCTTTGCCTGTACTTACAAAAAGCGGTGTTGCAGAAAAAGGGCCTGTGCGAGCAAGCATATTACAGGAATGGAGAATCTCTGAAAACTCGAGCATTGTTCAGGAAATAAGGCTTATAGCAGGATCCAGAAAAATAGAATTTTTTACAAAAGTAAAATGGCATGAAAATGAAAAAATGCTGCGAACATCATTTCCTACAACAATCGATTCAGAGAATGCGACCTATGAGATACAGTTCGGGAACATTAAAAGACCGACACACAGGAATACATCATGGGATATGGCAAGATTCGAAATGTGCGGGCAAAAATGGGCAGATCTTTCCGAAAAAGAATACGGTGTTGCGATCCTGAACGATTGCAAATATGGGCACAAGATACACAAGAACGTAATAGATCTCGCATTGCTGCGTTCTCCCAAGACACCCGACCCAGTCGCTGATATGGGAGAGCACGTTTTCACATATGCGATCTATCCGCACAAGGGAAGTTTTATTGATGGAGACGTTGTTAGGGCAGGATATGAATTAAATGTTCCGATGCGTGCATATTCTGCAGAAAAACACAAAGGAAGAATGCCGGCGCTTTATTCAGAATTTAATATAGACAATGAGGCTTTAGTTATTGATACCGTGAAAAAAGCAGAGGATAGTAAGGATATAATAATAAGGATATACGAAGCATTCGGTTCAAGAGGAAGCGCAAACCTTAGTATATCAATGCCGGTCAAAAAAGCTTTTGCGGTAAATTTGCTTGAACGGCAGGATAAAAAAATAGTGATAAAAAACGGAAATATAAAATTTAATTTCAAACCGTTTGAAATAATTACCTTTAAATTAGTTGGATGAGAGATGCAGTGCAGAGTACAGGGTAGCTCATACTTACACTTTCTGCGGAACGCCGCGCGTCTGAATGCCTGCTTGTCTTGGCTGCGTTTCAGCCTAGTCTGAGCTTCAGGCTGAAGCCGCTACATCCGCTGAAAGGAAAGTATTCGCTAGAGTGTCATACCACATAACTTTAATGAATTTTTTCCTCTCCCCTTGTGGGAGAGGATTAAGGTGAGGGGAAAATAAATTTCCTCAATTTTTATTTATCCGTGTACATCCGTGGCTAAGGGGCGTTTAAGTGATCAAAAAATTTACAATCCTAATTATCCTATTTTGTTTGTTTATTCCGTTTTCTGCAATTGAAAGCGAAATGAATACAGACCAAGCATCCCCAGCTACAATATGCCCCGAGATGCTTGATGCTTCTTGTGTTCTTATTTCTGATCTTGATTCAGGGAAAAAAATTTACGGGCAAAATGATGAAATACCTTACCATATTGCAAGCCTAACAAAAATAATGACAGCTATACTTATTCTTGAAAGAGCTAACTTGAATACCATTATTAAAGTACCAAAAAGTGTAAAGCAAATTAATTCATGGAAACTTGGGCTTAGATGGGGACAAAAAATAAGTATACGCAATTTACTTTATGCGATTTTAATGGAATCAAGAAATGATGCAGCGTATGTTGCAGCAGTGTCTATTGCAGGAAGTGAAGAAGAATTTGTCAAATGGATGAACGCAAAAGCGAAAAAACTTGGTGCTGACGAAACGGTTTTTAGGAATTCACACGGGCTTGATATTGGCGGAGGGAATATTTCAACTGCAAGTGACTTGGAAAAAATTACGCGATATGCGTTAAAGAAAAAAAACTTTATGCATGTAGTGAATAAAAAGACATACGATATTTATTGGAGCGGTTCCCGTTCTCATCACAGGAAATTAAAAAATGTCAATAAACTTTTGTTCAATTGTGAAGGTGTAGAAGGAGTAAAAACAGGTTATACAAAACAAGCAGGAAAATGTATAATAGTCAAGTGTTTCAGGCAAGATAAAAATCTTCTTTTTATAATCCTCAACGCAACCAACCTTTGGAATATCGCACCCCCAATCCTTGATTTCGGATTCAATTCCATAAACCAATAAAACGCATTATGGTCGCCGTGGCGACTCGTACGCATTACGTGAAAGCGGCAATAAGTTAACAAGTCGACAAGGGAACAAGTTGACAAGGTAAAATAAATCTCGGATCCCAGTTATCAGATATCAGATAAAAAACGTTACTAAGTTTCTAAGTTTCTGTGTTGCTACGGTAAATTTTTTCTTTTGCCATAAACCCAGTAACTTAGTAACATTGTAACTTAGCAACCTTTTTTTGGATCCGGCATCTGACATCTGTCTTTGAACCCGTTAACACGTTAACTCGTTAATGTATTTAAGGTATTTCTATGTCTATAATAGATATTTTTAAATCACATGGGCTGTTGTCAGAGAATCTTCCGGGATATGAGATCCGCCAGGAACAGATCGAAATGGTTTCTGAGATCTGTGACGTAATAGAAAACCGCGATCATCTTGTTATTGAAGCAGGCACAGGGATTGGCAAGAGCCTTGCTTATCTTGCCCCATTTATTTTTTGGTCAAGAGACATTAAGAGTGATTCTGAATTCCCGAAAAAACGCGTTGTTATATCAACCTTTACCAAAGCTCTTCAGCAACAGCTTTTTGAAAAAGACCTTCCTTTTTTACAAAAGATATTGGGAGTGGAATTCAAATTTGCTCTTTGTGTCGGCAGTGAAAATTATCTTTGTCTCAGACGACTTTCTCAAACCGGTCAGCATGGTCTTTTTGAAACAAAAGAACACGCATCTCAAGCTGAAAAAATATTTGAATGGCGGATGGATACATTGACGGGCATGATAGCAGATCTTGGGTTCCAACCCGACGACGATGTTTGGTATCGTGTTTGCCGCCAGGCGGATACATGCATGGGCAAGCACTGTGTCTTTAAAAATGAATGTTTTTTTCAGGCGGCGAAAAAGAAAGAATATGAATCAGAGATCCTTGTCACTAATCACCATCTTTTTTTTGCAAATATCTGCTCCGGCGAAAGAGTTCTGCCTCAC
>Ga0265297_10004555_pt1 | contig 22414 bp, 35 predicted proteins | sample Munlanlwell13791_FD_192502 | JGI IMG/M metagenome (GOLD analysis project Ga0265297, IMG submission 192502) | Leachate microbial communities from a municipal landfill in Southern Ontario, Canada - Leachate well 137-91 | ecosystem: Engineered > Solid waste > Landfill > Unclassified | place... | reverse complement strand
CAGGGGACGGGGCGCATGGTGCCGTTCCTCTTAGCTGCGTCCTGCTGCGACGGGAGCTACATCGCCGAGGGCTGGCCCGTGTTCAACGAGGCCTTCCTTCTGCGTGCGCGGGCGGCCGGGGCGACGTTTGTCACCTGGCGCCTGGGACCGATGCTCGACCGCGTCGAGTCAAGCGAGGGGCCGCACGATGGCTACGCCGAGGTAGACGGGCGCGCTGATCTCACCCGCTGGAATGATGCCTACTGGCAGCGGATGCGGCAGATGGTGCAGCGCGCGAACGAGTTGGGACTCTACGTTGAGGTAGACCTGATCTGTGGGTGGGAACTGAAGCCCAAGGACTTTGACCGTCCGCACCCCTGGAGTCACAACGTCCAGGGTCTGAAGCTTGGCAATTGCGCCACGATGGAGCGCGCGCCGCACGCCTACGCCCGATCGTGGGTTCGGCAGGCCGTGCTGATGACGGGCGATCTGGCGGTGACCTACCAGATTGGCAACGAAACGTTCTCCTGCGCCATCTCCGAGGCCTGGGAGCGCGGGGTGGCCGACGTGGTACGCGCGACGCTGGACGAGCGCGGCTGGCACCATCACCCGATCGGGAGCAATAGCCACATCCGCCGGCTGGAGCGCATCGCGGGCTACGGCTCGCGGCACATCGGGAAGAACGTCGAGTGGGCGGTGCCCGAGTCCGAGGACTGGCCCCTGAACGTCAACGAGTTGGGAGAGGTCGGCGGCTCGGGGCTTGATCCCATGCGCTGGAACGCGCTGCGCTGCGAGGCCGAACAGACCGGCATCGGGTGGGTAGCCTGGCGCGGAGAGTGGACCGAGGCCGAGTGGGAGGAAGCGCTCGGACTCATGCGGGATGGCTGCTGATGATCGTCCTAAAGGCTCGTCTAGAAAGTCCAGAAAAGCCAAAGGTCGAAGAGTTCGACAGGACTCGTCGCAGGTCCGGAGATCCGAATAGCCCATTCTTCGAAATTAAAGAGCCGAACTACTCCGAGTGCAACCACAGGCACCGCGGCTTCATTCTCGACACAACGCGCCGAATGGCCGTGTGTAAATGCGGTGTCGATGTTCATCCATTCGACGCGCTTGTGATCTACGCCCAGGCAGAGAGACGTTTGCAGAATCAAGCCGACATCATCGAGAGTCACAGGAAGCGAGAAGAGGAAAAGCGAGCAAAGCACAAGCACTACCACCGAACAGTATCGGCGGTCGCAACTCCAGACGGATCGGGATACATAGTTCAGCTAGACTGCGGTCACAAGCAGGCATGGTATAAGCGAACTCCGCCGAGAGGCATCTCTTGCGGCATCTGCCTCAGCGAGGAGAAGCGGTGATCCGCTACAAGACCAGGACGCCGCAGCGCGGAATCTACGTTGGGGATTGGGTCCGATTCCTGAAGGGTGATAGAATCGTGATTGCCAGCGTAGAGGCTCTCGCTGATCCGACACCATGCGGACACCAAGTCCTGATAACCGACCGGGGAGTGACAGACGAGCGGAACGTTCTTGAGGTACGGTCGACGTTTAACCAGTAGAAGGAAGAGGAGATAGCAAGTGTCCAAGACGAAGACTCTGACGTGTCGCAAGTGCGGGGCCGAGTTTCAGCACGAGGTCAAGGGGCCTGGTCGATATCCGGGCCTGTGCCCGGCGTGTCGCAAGGCGCCGAAGGCTGAGCCCGATCCCGTGGCGACCACCGATCAGGTAGCCTGATGTCGGACTGGGGCGAGTGGGGCGGCTGGCTCAAGTTCCAGGCGTGGCTCTGGCTCATCGGGGCGTTCGCCTTGGGGGCTCTGGTGATCCTTGGTCTTGTGCTGCTGGTGAGGTGTTAGATGATCGCCCGCCATCTCCTCGCATCGGCAACCGTCTCCATCTGCGGCGCGCTGCTCTGCGTCTCCTGTCCGTGGGACCAGCCGCGCCCCACTCCAACACCCCCTCCATCCCCGACCGCAACCGTGACGCCGGCACCGACGCCGGAGCCCACCCCGAGTCCCGAGCCCACGCCGACTCCCTCTCCGGCTGGCCGGCTACTCGGGGTGGGCTACTACTTCACGGGCGCTCCGCAGGGAACCGTGGGCAGCCGCTGGGGAGACAAGTTGGCCCCGGTGCTGGGCCGCGTCTCTGTCGTGCGAATCGACCCCTGGGACGTGGACGCTGACGGGGCCACAGACTGCAACGTGCTCGCCAGCCGGATCGGTGCCCAGGCGCGTCAGGCATCAGCGGCGGGCAAGGGCATCGTCCTTGGGGTCGGGCTCGACAACCGAAGCGGCCTGTGGTCGGATGCCTGCCTGGGGCCGATCCTGCGCGCCGTGGCGCCATCGTGGAACCGAGTCCGATGGATCGAAGTCACGGACGAGCCGAGTTGGACGAGGGGCGAGACGATTCTTGGGGCGTCCGGGCCGCAACAGCCGTGGCGCACGCTCGGCACGGCGGTGCGCTCTGCGACGGCGACAATCAAGGCCAAGATCTCCAGCCTCGGACTGTCTCCCCGGCCCCTAGCCATCACGTACACGTGCGAACAGATCATGAGTGGAGACGCCCACACGTCGCCCACGTTGGATCTGGTGGGCCTGGAAGGGTACCTGCCACCCCCAGGCCCGGCGAGTGTCGCAGAGGTCAAGCCTGCGCTCTACAAGATGCTTGACGCGCAACTCCCACGCGTGCCCGCCGGCAAGGGAGTGATCCTGGTGCAGCAGGCCTACGCTCGGAATTGCACCTGGGACAAGGTCGAGACGCTGGCGGCCCTTCAGGACGCGACCGCGGCCTACGTGCGCGAGCGCCCGCGCGTGGTGGGCGTGCTCATGTTCTCGTGGCAGCGCCAGAGCGGGACCGGGCAGCCGTGCAGCGACTCGTGGAAGGAGCCGCTCGTGGACGCGCACAAGCGAGCGTGGAGGTCGTTCGTGGATGGAGGGTTGGTACTGTGAGGATCCTATTCCTAGACGACGATCAATACCGGCAGTTCAAGTTCCTAGAAATGGCGATCGGTCACGATGTCACGATGTGTTCGACCGCCGCGGAGGCGATCCTCGCTCTTGACAAGGAGTTTGATCTCATCTGTTTGGACCACGACCTTGGCGGTCGTACGTTCGTTGATTCCGATGATCCGGAGACGGGCATGTCGGTTGCGAGAGAGATAGCGAGACGTAGTCAGCGTCTGCCCAGGGACTTGAGGGTGATCGTACATAGCTTCAATCCCGCCGGAGCGGACAATATGGTTAACTGTATACGCGCCGCTGGCATCCGGGCGATCCGAGCACCATTCGGAACGTGGAAGATTGAGAGCCCACTATTGGGCAACTCCCTATCGGTAGCCGCTGTGGCCCTGGACTCAAAAGTAGATGGAGAGCTGGTACGGTGACGCCCTATACGATCATCATCCAACGATTCAAGGAAGATGGAGTCCCATACTGCCGCGCAACGTTCGCTCCGAAAGAACAGAAGCGACGCACGACGACATGGCACGCCACAGAACCGACTGCCGAGGAATGGGACGCGGTGGCGACGATGGCCGGCGATTGCCTCGCTCCCGGGAGATCAGAGCAGGAGCAGCACGCGGTCGGCGCGGCTTGGGCCTATCGCTACGTGTCAGAGGAACGCCCCGGCGGGATACCCGCGTGGCTAGAGGTTGCGCTCGTCTCATTCGATGCGTCGGTTGTTGGCGCTCTCCTATTGGCTGCCATTGGGCCGGCTACGGTATCTGCACTCTTGGCGTCGGCTAAGGCTAACGCCGCATCCCAGCTCAGCGCACTGAGGCCCGCGCTTGAGTCGGCCGTCAAGTTGGGTCTCAAAGGAGCTGAAATCATGGCGTATGACTGGAAGAAGGGCCTTGCCAAGGCCGGCAAGGCGCTGCTTGTCGCCGCCGCGGCTGGCGCGCTTGGCGCCGTGGCGAATGGCGCGGGCCTGGACGATCTCAAGGCCCTGCCTATTCTTGGCCCCGTCGTTGCTGGCGCCGTGGTCGCAATCGCGACCTGGGGCTGGAACTGGCTCAAGACTCACCCCGTCGTCTAACCTCTCCTCCCCATGACAAGGGCGACCTTGAAGGTGGAAGGATCCGGAGTCACCCCCACTCTCGGATGCGGGTTCGATTCCCGCTCGCCTGCGTCGCCTAGATGCTGACGCCCCTGGCCGCGCGAGGACAGATTGGGCCACTGGCATGGAGCCAGCCCGTGCCCGCGGTGGTGTCTGGGCCGTCGTCGCTTCTGACGGGGCTACTCGCTTGGTACAATCTAGACGAGGCCTCGGGGAATAGGCTCGACTCATCCACTGCCGGGCGCACGCTCTCGGAGACCGGTAGCGTTAGTAACGTGGCCGGCGTTATCGGGAGTGCGGCCTATCGCGACGATGGGGTCGTGGGGAACTACCTCACGCGGGCCTACGATGCCGGGTTGTTCTGCGCTACGCAGCTCTCGGTCTCATGCTTTGTGCGGACCACGGCCGCGGACAACGTCACCCGCGGTGTCGTGGGTCGGCACCGGCCCCTCGCCGACAACAATGCGAACACCTGGATTCTGACGCGGTCTTCACAGACGACCGAGGACAGGTGGCAATTCCGAATCAATGGCACAGGGACCGGCACAACAGCGGCCGGCTCTGGCTCTACGATTGGTGTCTTCTCGCACGTTGTTTTTGTGTGGGACGGCACACAGCCAACGGACGCGACGAGGCTTCGCTGTTGGATCAACGGCACAGAGCGAACCCTGACACTCGTCTCAACGCCAACGTCCATGGTTGACGACACGTCGAGCATTCTGCTTGTCCATACGCGCAACACGAATCTGGGGGCATTCCGGAATGCAATCGATCTACTCGGGATGTGGAGCAAGCCGCTCACGACGACAGAGATAGGCATGCTGTACAATGGCGGTGCGGGGCTAGCGTACCCGTTCTAGTAGGAGGGCATCATGACAAAAGCAGAAAAGTTTATTCCGGCCTCGCTGAACGAGATGCGAGAGGTTGTTAACGAGATCGCTTGCGTACAGAGCAAGGCGGCCAAGCTGCTTGCCCGATACACCATGAATGGTGGGTCGACCATGGATGGCATCGGGGCCTTTGACTTCACGGCCTACGGCCTGACGCAGACGGAATACACTGAGGGGCTGACGGACCTGGCCACCACGCACAACACGGTGGGCCTGAGCACTCTTCTTTCGGGCGGCGCATATTCAAAGGTGGTCAAGTTGGGGAACGCCGCCTAGGGGCGGTGCGCCATGATCGAGAAAGCGGGCAACAAGCTAAGCTACGTCGCGTTCTACGTTGGCTCTACGACGATCCAAGGTGTCCCAGGGCTGACGGTCACGTTCTCGGCCTATGGGAGCAGCGGCAACACGATCGTCAGCGCTCAGTCGGCCAGCGAAATCGGAGGGGGCCTCTACCTCTACGTCCTAGGCTCTAGCGCAGTCACCCCCACCAACATCGTGCTGCCCGGCGTATTCCACACGGCCACAACGAGCGTTCAGCAGCAGGATCTGCCGGCCATGTGGGTGATCGGAAAGGCCGGGGTCGAGAACCTTGACGCGGCCGTATCGGGCGTGCCGGCGGCGGTATGGACGGCATCCACATCGGGCCTGGTCTCTGGAGCCGGCGCGTACCTTGCCCAACTCGAAGCCTACACAACCACGCGTGGTGACCTACTCGACCGCCTGGCCCACATCGGCTCTGCGAGCATCGATGTCACATCCCCGGTGACCACCAGCGGGGCAATCACCATCTACAGGGGCGGGAGTTATCTCTTCGTGGACGGCCTACAACTGGCGTTTGCGTCCACGTCATGGCCCAGCACAGCTAGCTCCGGCGCCACGTACACGCTCGAAATCGACTACTCGACCACGGACGCCAACTTCTCCAAGTCTGCCGTATGGGTGGGGAGCAAGAGCGTCTACTGCGAGATGACATCGAGCGAGTCTCACACCTGGGAAGCCAACACACAGGTGCCCTACGTGCTCTGGTGCCTGACCACGGCCGCGAATACGTTGGCCCTGGACGCAGGCACGATGACGGTAAACGCAGCTCCGTAAGAATGGGGGAGAGACGCGTGGCCTATCGAGCCTGTACTCACTGCGAGCTTCAGCTATCCGAGCCGGAGGATGAATACATGCCCCGCTGCCCGATCCACGGGAGCCAGGAGCGCTGGCTCGTGCTCGACTCGGAGTGGCCCGACATGATCGTAGATGGGGAGCTAGGACTCGTGGGCTTCCGCTCTGCGTCCCACGCATTCAACCGGTCGTTCCGAGAAGCCCAGGCCCGGGCAGTCGAATCACCCACCACCAAAGCCAACCGCTTGCGCAGGGCAGAGACGCTACGAAGGCAGTTGGCCGAGTTGGAAGCCAGGCCCAAGCAGACGGTGGGATCGTGGATGTGAACCCACCGAGCAGCCACGGACTAACTTAGCAAGATGCCCAAGAAGAGAGTCCCGGGGCGAAAGCTAACGGCCAAACAGAAGCGTTTTGTCGCCGAGTATCTAATCGACCTGAACGCGTCAAAGGCCGCCGCAAGGGCTGGGTACAGCGCCAAGTCGGCCCCGGCCCAGGGCTGGCAATTACTATCAAAACCTCTAATAGAGGCCGCGATAGCAGAAGGAACCAGCAAGCAGCTACAGAAGACGGCCGCCAGCGCCGAGCGTGTGCTACAGGAACTGTCGAGAATCGCGCTCAGTGACCCCCGAGCACTGTACGACGAGAAGGGAAACCTGAAGGCGCCAGCGGATTGGTCTGACGAGGTGGCGGCTGCCGTGGCCGGAGTGGAGATCGAGACGAAGCGGACTCCTGGGACCGAGACGGAGGTAGAGGTAGCCAAGGTCAAGCGATGGGACAAGAACCGAGCGCTTGAGATCCTGGCGCGCTACCACAAGCTCCTGACCGAGAAGGTAGAGCACACGGGCAAGGATGGGGGGCCGCTCGTTCTGTTCTACGTGCCCGACAACGGACGGGCGAAGCAATGAGCGAGCGGGAGCGGGTAGAGATTCGCCCACAGACCGGGCTTCAGGAGGCGTTTCTCTCATCGCCGGCCGATATCGTCATCGCGGGCGGGGCGGCCGGAGCAGGGAAGACGTGGGCGCTGCTCTTAGAGCCGGTGCGGCACAAAGACAACCCTCATTTCGGAGCGGTGATTCTTCGTCGCACCTATCCGCAGATCACGAACGAGGGTGGGCTCTGGGACGAGGCTGGAGAGTTGTACCCGCTGCTTGGAGCGGAGGCCAATCAGAACGAACATCTCTACCGCTTCCCATCGGGGATGACGGTTTCATTTTCTCACCTACAGCACGTCAAGGATGCCAAGGGATGGTCGGGGTCTCAGGTGCCCCTGTTTCTATTCGACCAGCTAGAGGAATTCGAAGAGGCTCAGTTCTGGTTTCTGTTCACACGCAACCGCTCGGCCCGGGCCAAGGTGCGGCCCTACGTCCGCGGGACATGCAATCCTGTTCCGGACGACGACCCCGTTGGTGGGTGGCTGAACAAGTTGATCGCGTGGTGGTGGGATTCAGAGACGGGATATCCCATCAAGGAGCGCGCTGGCGTCATCCGCTGGTTTGTCAGGGCCAGCGAACAAATCTACTGGGACGACACGCGCGAGGGACTCTTGGCCCAATTCCCGGGATCAGAGCCGAAGAGCCTGACATTCATCCCCGGGACACTGGACGACAATCCGGCTCTAGAAACGGCAGACCCAGGGTATCGAGCGAACCTGCTTGCGCAGCCCCTGGTCGACAGAGAGCGACTGCTGCATGGAAACTGGAAGATCAAGGCTACCGCGGGCAAGGTGTTCGATCGCTCGTGGTTCAAGTCTTTCCTGGCGGCAGTTCCGACTGACACTACCACATGGGTTCGATATTGGGACAAGGCTGGCACTCAGGACGGAGGGAAATTCTCGGCTGGAGTTCTGATGGGCCGGCGCCCGAGTGGACGATTCGTCGTGGCCGACATTGTGCGTGGGCAATGGTCTGCTCTCAATCGCGAGACGGTAATCAAACAGACGGCACTGTCCGATGCGCAACTGCGGGGCGCTGTCTCAGTGTGGACCGAGCAGGAGCCGGGAAGCGGTGGAAAGGAAAGCGCGGAGAACACGGTTAGGAATCTCGCCGGGTTCAAGGTTCACGCCGAAAGGGTGACTGGTGATAAAGTCACACGCGCGGGTCCGTTCTCGGCGCAGGCCGAGGCCGGGAACGTGGACATCGTGCAGGCTGGATGGACTGAGAAGTTCCTAGTGGAGCTTCAGAACTTTGACGGGGTGCATGGGTTCTGCGACCAAGTCGATGCCGCGTCGGGAGCGTTCAACAAACTTGCGTCTGCTAGATCTACGCTGGCGCCTCCGATCTTCCAGAGTCGCAGTGACGAGATCATGCGCGAATTGATGGGGAGATGACGATGCCGAAGGCGATGCGATACTGGCCCGCCCCCTTCGTTTGTTACGTCCTAGAAGGGGAATCATACGCGCTCTTATTTGGGTTCTGCGGATACCGCGGTCTGTGCGCATTCATTCTCTGCCGCATCGGGCTTGGTCGGTACGGGAAGAAGTTGCTCTACAGAGGGAGGTAGCACCATGCCACTACCGGAGAGACCGATACAGATTAGCGCCTTTAGCGAGGTCGGGGCATCCGGCCTCCGGTGGTCTGGCGGCTACATCCAAGAGGAATTCCTCACCACCCTACAGGGGCAGAACGGGAACCGCGTCAAGCGGGAGATGGCCGACAATGACCCACTCATCGGCGGGTCGCTCGCGCTGATCAAGGGCCTGATTCGCCAGGTTGACTGGCACGTCGACCCCGCGGACAAGTCGGCCAAGGCGCAGCAGTATGCTCAGTTCGTTGACGAGTGCCGCGAGGACATGTCTTACTCGTGGTCCGACACGATCGCCGAGGCCCTGAGCTGCATCGAATTCGGCTTCGCGCCGATGGAGTTGGTCTACAAGCGCAGGACGGGGGTCAACACAGACAACCCCGGGTCTGGCTCGCGGTACACCGACGGGGCCATCGGCTGGCGCAAGATCGCCATCCGCGCGCAGGAGACGGTTACGCGCTGGGACCTGGACGACAACGGTGGCATTCAGGGCCTCTATCAGCAGGCCGCGCCCTTCTACTTCGAACGGTACATTCCCATCGAGAAGATGTTGCTCTTCAGAGTGCGCCCGGCCAAGAACAATCCCGAGGGCGTGTCAATGCTGAGGTCGGCATACTGGCCTTACTACATCGGGAAGAAGCTGGCCGAGATTTCTTCGATCGGCGCCGAGCGCGACTTGGCCGGCATCCCGGTTGGGCGTGTTCCGATGGAGTGCCTGACGGCCAACGCGACTTCCAATCAGCAGGCCGTACGCACGGCCATGCAGGGAATCCTGGAGAAGCTGCACCAGCATGAACAGGCCTTCATCCTGCTCGGCTCGGACAAGACGGAGCAGGGCGAATACATGATGGACGTTCAGTTACTCAAGGCGGCCGGCGCGCGGCAGTTTGACGTTAAGGGACTGCTTGAGATGTGGGACCTACGCAAGGTCCAGGCGATGCTCACGGACGTGATCATGGTGGGGCACGAGAAGACCGGATCTTTCGCGCTGGCCGGAAACAAGTTTACGAGCTTGGCCGTGGCCCTGACGTGCATCGTGGATTCGGTCGCCGATGTGTTCAACCGCCATGGCATCCCGCGGCTCGCGGCGCTGAATGGGTGGGACCCTGCGCTGTGCCCCAAGCTCTCCCACGGCGAAATCGAGATCCCCGACCTGTCGGCCATCGGAGCGCTGCTGGACAGCATGTCCAAGGCGGGCGTGGACGTATTCCCCGACGAGGTGCTGACGCGGCATCTGTACACGCTGGCAAAGCTGCCCACGGAGGGGCGTGACGAGATCGAGCGGCAGGGGACGGACCCGAATGCGCCGCGTACTGCACTCGGGGAGGAGCCTACGCCGCCGCCCACATCTGCGCCAGTCGAGGAACCAGAGCAAGACGGATCTTTGGCAGAGGAGGAAGAGACAGGCGGCGGCCCAAAAGAAGCGGTGAGTAAGGGTGATTTCGAGGGCCACCCCTTCCGGGGGAACCAGTGGACGGGGGGTAGTACAGAAACGTGGTCGCCCGAGGACGATAAGGCCTGGTCTTCGCGGGGGTTCCTGATGGGGCACAAACAAGAGACTCCCGCAAAGGAATGGGCGCAATCGATCGGCCTTAGCCCGACCAGACTAAAGCAGATTATCTCCAGAGAGCGCTATCCCTATTTCGGACTAAGGGCTGACAGGGATGATCTCAGTCTCGGCGATACGCTCAATCCAAGCAGGGAAATGCTCGCGAGAGATGAAGAGACGGGAGAAATGCTCGGTGGGACATCCGTCGTTGGGATACCGCCTGATGGAGACGTCGAGGACTACGCGGCGGCCATTGGACGAGATGCATTTTACTATGGACAAGGAAGAACAATGTATCTTGTCGGGTCAAAGGAGAGTGGCGGAAGCGGGCACGACCCCGGAGAGGAACTGCTTATAGATCCAGTAGTCCTCGCTGTTTTTAGACCAAACCCAAAGAAGGAGGATTAAGTGGCAGACCGATTTCCCTGCATCGTCGGAGGGCACACTATTCGGCGGTCGCGCAAGGTCGCGCTCGTGGGCTACGCATCGAGCAGCAAGGACCTTGCTCCATGGGGCGACGACGACTTCGACATCTTCGCGCTGAACGAGCTTTACCGAGTCATCCCGCGGTGGAATCGCCTCTTCGAGATGCACGAAGAGGACCGCATCAAGACGAACAAGCCCAGGCCCGACGGGATCACGAAGGGGCTTGACCACTGGAACTACCTATGCGCGCTCCCGGGCCCGGACGACCCCAAGTTCTGCCCAGTGTACATGCAGAAGCGCTTCCCGGAGATCGCGGCCAGCGTGGAGTATCCCGTGGCCGAGATGGGGAAGATGTTCTCGCATCACAGCGAGCAGCCCTACTTCACGTCGACGCCCGCCTACATGATGGCGACGGCCATCGCAGACGGCTACGAGGAAATCCATCTCTACGGAATCGACCTGTTGACCAATGAAGAGTACTGTGTTGGTCCAGAGACGAAAGTGTTGACTTCCGATCTGCGATGGGTTCCGGCCGGGACGCTGAAGGAGAATGACGAGATCGTTGGCTACGACGAAGAATCGACAGTGAACAAGCCCCGGCGCTGGCGCAAGGCTACAGTCCAGGGTGTAGGGAGGATTAAGAGGCCCAGCGTTCGGTTGCACATGTCCGATGGTACGACGCTGATGTGCTCTAGAGAGCATCGATGGCTAACGACCAACGGAGAATCCAACTACCACTGGCGCACAGCCGAAACGCTAAAGGCGCCCGGGCACTTCAGTCCGCAGAGTCGGTCAGGAAATCCAAGCCGAATCGTGAAGCTGGTGAACGTCTGGGATGAGGACCATACCGAAGGTGGCGGCTACCTGGCCGCAGCCTTCGATGGGGAAGGGCACTTGACCCAGACCAGCCATAGCGACAACGGAGGCAATAACGGCATTCTCGGATTTAGCCAGCGACCGAATGCCATGTCGCGACGCGTAGAGCGCGAGTTGTCAATTCGCGGATTCCCATTCAAGAAGAGAACACGGGTATTGAAGAGTGGGAACGAAATGGAAGTCTATAGAATCAGCGAGGGCCGCCACGAGTTGGTTCGTTTCTTGGGGAGCATCCGCCCTGTGCGACTCCTTGAAAAATTCGATGCCGGGAAGTTGGGAGTACTGCAAGTCCGCATCGAGCCCCCGTCAGTCGTGAGCATCGAAGATCTCGGGGAACAGGAAGTCGTGGCGCTTAAGACATCGACGGGGACATTCGTAGCCGAGGGTTTCGCATCGCACAATAGCTACCAGCGTCCGTGCGCAGAGTATCTGATTGGCATCGCGGACGGCATGGGCGTCAAGGTCTACATCCCGCAGTCCTCGGCCCTGTGCAAGGCGAACCACGTCTACGGCTACAGCTACCCGCCCGAGCCCGGGAGCAACGGGGCGCTCGTCTCGTTCATCCGAGAGCAGATTGAGCAGATCGAGGCCAACGGGAAGGAGAACGCTGTTCATGCCCAGGTGACAGCGAATCTCGTCAAGGCCTTCGAGATCCTGACGCCGCAGCTTGAAGCGCTGAAGACGGCCGAGGACAAGGACAAGGCAGTAGACGAGATGCTCGTCAAGGTGCGCGCCCAGGCCGAGAACATCCGCCAGCAGAACGGCCGGTTCACCATCGGGGCGCACGTGGCGCAGGGTAGCGTCGAGACTGCCCGGGCGATCGTCGCGTGGTGCGAGCACCGTGAGCGCGGCGGGGCCCTGGGGGGCAAGTGAAATGCGCGAGCCGACATGGAAGTTTTGTCCTCCGGACCCCCGGGAGGATTACGGTCCGCTCATCTCTAGCTCACCCTACTCTGACCTGGACATCCTGCGCGCCTTCCCGGCCTACGTTCCCAGGCAGGATTTGACGCGCTACCTGACCCGCTATGAGATTTTCAAGGAAGTCTTGGAGGTACAGGGCAGCGTGGTGGAGTGCGGCGTCTACAGGGGCGGCGGCTTATTCTGGTGGGCGCAGCTATCCTCGATCCTGGAGCCGTTCAACCATCAGCGCCGGGTCGTCGGGTTCGACTCATTCCGCGGGCTGGAGGGGGTCGAGGCCAAGGACGGCGGGCACCACGCGGACGGGGAACTGGCCGTAGATGCCCAAGCCGAGATTGAGAGATGCGCGCGGGCCATGGATGCCAACCGGCCCATCGGCCAGATCCCCAAGATTGAGATCGTGGCCGGCGACGCGCGGCAGACCATCCCGAAATACCTGGCGCAGAATCCTCACTTGTTAATCTCGCTACTTGTGCTAGACTTCGACGTGTATGCACCGACGCGCGCAGCCTTGGAGATCTTCGGGCCGCGACTCGTACCGGGCGCCATCGTCGCCTTCGATGAAGTCAATATACGGGAATGGCCGGGAGAGACTCAGGCTCTGCTTGAGTCTGGAATCCTGTCTCGCACTGACGGCCTACGGCGCTTCTGGTGGGGCTCGTGCATGAGCTACGCGCGGGTGGTGCGGTAGGGGGAAAAAGAGAATGGCTTGGATCTATGCGGCCGCTGGGTTTGCAACCCTGGCGTGCATCGGGTGTGCCTGCTGGTGCTTCCTGGCCGTGGCTGCCTGTGTACGGCTCAAGCGCGAGATAGCCGAGCAAGCGCAGGAGGTCCGGACGAGCAACGAGCGGCTGTTGGCCGGGCTTGAGAAGTCGGCCGAGTTGCGCCAGCAGTTGGCGCTAGCCGCGTACTTTCAGGCGAAGGAGTCGTGATGGAAGCGTTTCTCATTGGGTTTTTCATGTGTGGACTGGTGTTCATCGTGGTTGAGATGCGATCGTCTAGGGAGATCCGAGCCAAGCTGATTGCGTCTAACTCCGAGTTGGTTCGAGCGCTTCGGGAGCTTCAGGAATCTCAGAAGAGAGTTAACGACGCTCGAAAACGCTACGAGGTGGTCAACATCAGAAACATTGGTAGCACCGGAGCAGACTGCGTCATGCGGGCACACAGCACAAACGGGCTGCCCTAGCTCAATTGGAAGAGCCGTCGATTTGTAATCGACAGGTTCCAGGTTCGAACCCTGGGGGCAGCTCCAAACGGGGGGAATCGCAAATGATGATAGAGATCATCAGTCATAACGAGAGGTTTTGGGTACGGCTGGATAGGATCGACATCGTCGGCGTGGACGCCATTCGTCTCTCGGGACAAGTTCGTTGGATTGAGGGTGTAGCCCCAGAGTCGATAGAGGCTGTTCTTCGTGCCCTAAAGGTATGGTAGTCACCGGCCGGGGCAGCTCCACGGTGAAGACAAAACGGGGAGTGGACGTATGAGGTACATTGCGCGACCGAACACGTGGTATGACGCTGGGACGGTTGTTGAGTTGATCGATGACTATCGTCCACAGTGGAAATGCGAGTTTAGTCTTTTTCGTGGGCTGCGAAACGGCCGGAAGGACGAAGAGATCTGCTGCTTTGATGAATTCGACATAGTGGAGGGTGAGTGACGCTCACCGGCCACCAACCCACCTACGCACCATGGCTCGGACTCATCGCCAAGATAGCCCAGGCCGACACGTTCGTATGGTGGGACGATGTCCAGCAGGAAGACTCGGGCTACGAGAACAGGGTGCTCATCCGCACGCGCGAGGGCTCGCAGTGGCTGACGGTGCCCGTTCATCGGGACCGCGACGCGAAGGTGAAGGATGTTCGGATAGCGGGGGATGCTTGGCGGCGCAAACACTGGCGCACGTGGGAGCAGAACTACAGGCAGGCGCTTTACGCCGAGAGACACCTCCCCTTTCTCGATTCGACCTACGCCGTGCATTGGGATCTGCTAGCCGAGCTAGACGAGCACCTATTGCGTTACCTGCTCTGGCAGTTTGGTCTGAACCCGCGGTGGGTGCGCCTGTCGTCGCTCGGACTGAAGTCCAAGGGCTCTCAGTTGGTCTTGGATGTCTGCGAGGCCCTAGGGGCGGATCACTTCCACTTCGGGGCACATGGCACGAACTACGCCGACGTAGAGGCATTCGGCCGAGCGGGTGTGTCGATCGAGTTCCAGGACTTCCAGATTCGGTCATACGCCCAGGCGTTCCCGGGTTTCTTTGGTGGCCTATCGGCGTTCGACTTCTTGCTCAACCATGACCCAGCAGACGCGATCGAGGTGCTTGGGCTATGACAGCCTGCGAATTCCTGCGATGGATGCGGGACGAGAAGCGCGTTCCCTACTCCGCCGAGGGGCAGCCGCACTACCCGCCTAGCAACTCGGAACTGCGAAGATGGGTGACGAACGGGAGCGTACTGGTGGACGGGCAGACGCTGACGCTCGACACGCAGGTTGAATTCCCGGTGCGTGAGATCGTGTTCTTCCCGGCTGGGCGTAGGCGCACGACTATGCCGGGTTTTGGAGAGAGAGCATGAAAAGGGATTCCGCGATTCTAGAGACCCCCAGTAGTAAGTTCTTTTGTCTAGATGACGCCATCCTCATTGGGCCATTCAATGAAGGGGATGGCAAGGCGGGAGTAGCTATCAGTTGGATCTATGGTGAGCCGTACCACTTCATACACGGGATTGAAAGTTTCGAGATGGCCAAAGATGTGGCTCGGGCGCTTGTCTACCGCGTGCAATCCGGAGTGGTAGTGATCAAGTGGTCTGAATTACTCGCAGAGTGTCGCGAATTGGAGACCGAGAAGCGGAAGAACAAAGAAGAAGAGACGCTCCCTCCACTTCAGACTCCAGAAGAGATGGCCGATCGTCTAATCGAATTGACATCGAGCCTAGTGTGAGCAAAGCCATGAGGACACTGGCCATCTTCGCCCACCCCGACGACGAGATTCTAGGGTGTGGGGCCACGTTGGCCAAGCGCCAGGATGTGGCTGTAGCCATCGCGTGCAGTCGCACGGCGCAATTGTACGATGCCTGCGGGGCCGCATTCTCCGCGATCAAAGGAGCGCCATATTACCCGCCGACGCTGATTCGGAAGTGGTTCCCGGACCAGATGCTGGAGACGGTCTGCTTCAACGACCTTGTATCCTGGGCGCAGGAACTGATTGACCGGAGCGACCCGCACGAGGTGATCACTCATTGGCGAGGAGACAACAACCGCGACCACCGTACGCTGGCCGAGGCGGTGCTGACGGCGTGTAGGCCCATCCCGGGCCGACCGTACTCGAGTCGCGTGCTGGCGGCCGAGGTGGTCAGTTCCACGGAGTGGTGGGCGCAGCCTGCGTTCGTGCCCACGTGGTTCGAGTCGGTGACCGAGGATCAGATGGTGCGCAAGCTCCGGGCGCTTGAGGCCTACAAAGAGGAGATGCGATTGGCACCACATGCAAGGTCATACGAGAACGTCAAGGCGCTGGCCATCAACCGCGGCGCGTCCGTTGGGGTCGCCTACGCAGAGGCCTTCGTGCTCATGCGGGAGATCGGATGACAATCGATAGCAATCTGTTAAGTATGATGCGGGAGGAAGTTGCTTGGGCGCACTGGGCGCGGTTTGGTTCAAAAACGAATGAAAAGGAGGGCACCATGTCGTTGTTCGAAGTAGCCATTCTGGAGAAGCCGACGAAGAAGGAAGAGGAAAACGGAGCGCAGGAAAGGCTGGCGCTTGGCCCCATCGCCATTGTTGCGAAGACCGCCGACCAAGCCAAGGTTGTGGCTGGACGGATGCTAGGCAATGATGTCGCAACCGAGCGCCTGGAGGTGCTCGTTCGCCCTTTCGTTTAAGGGGAGGGCATTTCAAACTCGTGGTAAACGAGCCGATCTATCAAATGATGACGACATCAGGAACCGAGCCAGAGTGCCATTCCCTACCGACAGGATACGAGTTTTCTTGGGAATTCGTAGATACGGAGTAACGATGAACAGCATGCGGGAGATCGCGTGAATATCGGGGTAAGCAACAACCTAGAATGCAAGCGCGGTTCGGCCGTTTGCCGAATTCTGAAAGTCAACCCCAACCAGACTTTCGATTTGTCCATTTCTCCGTGGCGATCGATAGCCAGATACTACCAATGGCGTTCTGGGAAACCGTACCTGGACTCAAGCGGAGAAGTAGCCGAGGCGTTCGTGGTCATCACCGGGCCACGCGCTCTCTTGGCGTGGATCTATGCTCACTGGTTGCTTCTCATAGACGAGACATGGCGTGCGGTACGTGGGGTTAGGTGGGGGGAATGAACATCTGCGCCGGCCGGTCAATTCTTATAACCGGGGCCACGGGAAGTTTTGGCCACGCCTTCGTCGCTCGTCTGCTGGACATGAATCCCGGGCCGCGTCGGATCATCGCCTACTCGCGCGACGAGTGGAAGCAGCACATGATGCAACAGCGGTTCGATGACCGGAGCCTGCGCTACTTCATTGGGGACGTGCGCGACGAGGGCCGGCTAGAGTTGGCCATGCACGACGTGGACATCGTGGTCCACGCCGCGGCCCTGAAGCAAGTTCCCGCGTGTGAGTACAACCCCGGGGAGGCCATTGCTACAAACGTAACAGGTGCGCTAAACGTTGCGCGCGCGGCGCTGGAGTGCGGGGTGCGGCGCGTGGTGGGGCTGAGCAGCGACAAGGCTTGCAGCCCGGCCAACCTGTACGGGGCAACGAAGCTCTGCGCCGAGAAGACGCTGCTCGCCTGGAATGCCTACTCCGGGGACAGACCGACCCGGTACGCGGTGACGCGCTACGGGAATATCGCCGGGTCGCGTGGTAGCGTGATCCCCTTCTTCCGCGAGCGCCTTCGGGCCGGCGAGGGCCTTCCGGTGACAGACGCCCGGATGACGCGCTTTTGGATGACGCAGTCTGATGCCGTGGACTTGGTTCTATGCGCCCTGGGGAATATGCAGGGCGGCGAGGTCTTCATCCCCAAGCTTCGAGGATTCCGCGTCGTGGACCTGGCCGAGACCATGGCGCCGGGCAATTGGAGCGAGACGGCCATCCGGCCAGGGGAGAAGCTCCACGAGTCTCTGATTTCACCGGACGAATTGCGCCAGACGCAGGAGTGGCCCGAGGGATACCGCGTGCTGCCATCCTACGCGTGGGCGCCGCAGATTGCCGGTGGTGCCACGATCCCCGCGGGCTGGACGTACCGGTCGGACACCGTCCCGAAGATGAGCCGCGAGGAATTGTCAGCGGCATTGGAGAACGTATGAAGCCACGAACGAAGGGCGCCCAGAGGTGCCGGCCGATGTCCGTCAGCGTCACTCCCGACCAACTGGCCAAGCTCCGGGCGACGGCCGAGCACTACGGCGTGTCCTGCTCAGAGCTGGTGCAGGACTACATCAATTCTCTTGTTGACAGACGAGAAGCAGAAGCGGAGGATAGGGCACATGGCGAGCGTTAACAAAGTCGTATTAATCGGGAACCTGGGGAAGGATCCCGAGATCCGGTACACGCAGGGTGGCGATCCGATCGCCAACTTCTCCCTGGCTACAAGCGAGAGCTGGACCGACAAGGCGGGGAACAAGCAGGAGCGCACTGAGTGGCATCGGGTGGAGGTCTTCGGCAAGCTGGCCCAACTCGCCAGAGACTACCTGGCCAAGGGGCGTCAGGTCTACCTTGAGGGCAGTATCCACTACGATGAGTGGGTGGACAAGGATGGGAACAAGCGCAACACCACGAAAATCAAGCTCTCGGGTCCAAACTCGCGGCTGGTGTTCCTGGGCAAGGCGGGCGACAAGGAGCAGACAGGCGCTCCCTCCGCCGAGCCCCCCGTCTCTGATGACGACGTTCCTTTCTAAGCCCGATGCTGAAGCTAACCCCAGAACAGCAGACCATCCTAGCCAAGGCCCGGGCGATCAACCAGCAATTCCGCGACGCCGTCAACTACGACACGGAGTGCTACCAGGCGCTGATTTGTCCCAGATGTGGAGGGGCTATGACGCTCAAGGGCGGATGGCAGCAGAGTACAAAGACGTGCCAGAAGTGCGGGCACGAACACGTGGCCCCATGAGGCGCTTCCTGAGCCTGTTTGGGGCCATGAAGTACGAGGACGGGCCAACAGGGGTCGATCGCGAGCCCGATAGCGTTCCCTGGGCCGTCCTGCGTCGCCTGGCGCCCAAGATACAGAGGCCGTCTGGTGGCATGAGTGGTCTTCCCCCCGGGAGAGTCAAGTGGACCGAGACGGGGGCCGGCATCTATGAAGGGATTTACGGGAGGCGCCCGTGATCCCCTACAGTCGCCACCTGATCACCGAGGACGACATCCGAGCGGTGACCGATGTGCTGCGCTCGGACTGGCTCACGACCGGGCCGGCCGTGGAGCGCTTTGAGGCATCCCTGGCCGAGTACGTTGGAGCCAAGCATGCTGTAGCGGTGAGTAGTGGGACGGCGGCGCTACATCTCTGCTTCATGTCTCAGTTCCAGCACACCCAACGTTACGACTTAGCTGGGATTCTCACGAGCCCGTTTTCGTTCGTTGCTACGGCAAATGCTGCCGCGTCGATTTCTGGCTGCGAGGTCCTCGTTGAGTTCCTTGATGTCGAGGAGGCAACCGGGAACATGCGTCTCCCAGAGTTCTACGATGCCGAGAGATTTCGCTTCCAGCCCGATGTGCTGGTCCCGGTTCACTACTCTGGGCGGGCGTGTGTTCTGCCACAGCATCCGCGGAACAGGAGGGGCGCGGATTGGGTGGCCGAGGCCGATATCCCCATCATTGAGGACGCCTGCCACGCACTAGGCGCGATGGACTACGACGGCTGCTCACGCGTAGGCTCCTGCGCGCATTCTCTCGCTACGTGCTTCTCGTTCCACCCCGTCAAGCCGATCACGACGGGCGAGGGCGGGGCAATCACCACGAACGACGAGGGCCTAGCAAAGGAGCTGCGCAGTCTGCGCAACCACGGACGCGACGAGAACGGGTTGATGGTGCGGCTGGGCGGGAACTATCGCATGAGCGACATCCAGGCGGCGCTGGGCCTGTCGCAACTCAAGCGGTGCGACGAGATGCGGGAGCGACGCTACGATCTAGGCCAATTCTACGCTGAGGCGTTTTATGGGAATAGACTGGCCCATTTCGACATCGAGCCAGAAGGAGCGATAGTGCTTCCGGTTGCTGGAGCCTACGCAGATCGAAACGCGTGGCACCTCTACCCTGTCCGCATCAAGGGCGGCAAACGCGACGCGGTCAAGCGCTACCTGAACGAGCGCGGGATAGGCGCCCAGGTTCACTACTCGCCGATCATCCCCATGCACCCGTACTACCGCGAGCGCTTCCACTATCGGGAAGGATCGTTCCCAAATGCGGAAGCCTGGGCCGCGGAGACGCTCTCCTTGCCTCTACATGCGGGCATGACAGAGAAAGACGTGGAGTCGGTTGTGGAGACGCTTAAGGAGGCGTTGAATGTATGAGGAAGACATGCGAGTAGTGGCCATAGTCCAGGCCCGCATGGGTGGGGCCACGCGCTTCGGAGGGCCGAAGGTTCTGGCCGACATCGAGGGCAAGCCCATGGTGCAGCGCGTGCTGGAGCGGGTGAGCCGGGCGCGCATGCTCGATTGGGTTATGTTGGCGATACCGGACACAACAGAGAACGAAGAGCTTGCAGCATGGTATTTCGGAGCCGCGAAGAAGGGGCTTGGACTATATCGCGGCCCGGAGCACGACGCACTCGCTCGCTACATTGGGGCTGCCGAGAGAGCCAGCGCCGACGTGATCGTGCGAGTCACGGCTGACTGCCCATGCGTAGACTGGCGAGCGATCGACGCGATGGTGGCGATCTTCATTCAGCGCTTCCCATCATGCCAATACTTTGCGAACAATCTAGAGACTCCTTGCGCGCATGGTCTCGACGTAGAAGTTGTATCGCTCTCGGCGCTGAAGTCAGCGCAGCGCTCTGCTGACGCTCGTGCCCGGGAGCACGTAACGACGATGTTCCGACCGCAGGAGCCGGAGCACAGAGGCGGGCCGCGGCTGACAGTGGACTATCCCGAGGACTTGGAGGTGGTCCGCAACGTCTATCGCGAGCTTGGGAATTCGTTCTCGGGGATCGACGTGGTGAAGCTCTGGGATGCCCGGCCGGAGCTGTTCGCGGCCAACGAGAAGTACCGTGTATAGGGCGCTGTTTGTTGTCGATCAAGAGAATGGCCGGGGGCACCAGATCCGATCGCAGTGCCTATGGGACGAGTTGGCTACGCGCGAGGATTGGCAATTCTCAGAATCGGGAGTCTACCAACAGGACCCATCCGATTTCGATTTGGTGATCGTGGATGATTACCGGGTCACCAGAAAGCAACTTGAGGCATTTTCTTCACCGTGGCCGGGCCTGTTGGTTGTCGTCGATGACTACCAGCCGGCGCGCGTCCCGTCGTGGGCTCTGTTGGTCAACGGAACCTTTCTCCCGCCGGGATGCCATTCGGGGCGCTACTCGCACAATGCCTGCCTTGGCCCGAATTACGCGATCATCCGCAGAGAGTTCCGCGAGATTGGGTGGCACGGGGGCAGCGGTCAAGTAGACCTACGGAACGTCTACGGACTGTCGGCCACAGAGTTGGCGCGGCTGATGGCGGCTGCCGATTCGGTCACGGTGGCTGGCGGGATGCGCTGTCAGGAGGCCGCGTGCGTTGGAGTGCCAGAGATCAACGTCGTGGTCGAGAGCGACAATCAGGTCGGCAACCGTAAGGCGTGGCCGATCGATGGGCTGGGGGTCTACCGCGTGGCCGACGAGATCATGCGGAGACTGTCCAAGCTCTAGGCAATGGACGAGGGGGTATCGTGGACTGGCAGGCCTACTGGGACGAACGTGCGAAGCTGGAGGGTCCGGAGGGCTCGGGGTGGGGCGCCAGCGTGCGGCCCATGGAACTGTTTGCTCACCTGGCCAGCATCGCAGAGCACCTAGAGCTGAAGCCCCGGGATGTCCTGCTCGACGTTGGGTGCGGGACAGGAGAAATCGGACTTCACCTGGCCAGACACGTCAAGGTCTACGCCGGGATGGACTCAAGCCGAAACGCGATAGAGGCGCTAGAGGCCTGCGGGCGGGGGATTCCGAACCTGATGACAGTCTGCGCGTCCATAACTGAGATGCCGGCGCTCTCGGTGGACAAGATCCTGTGCTCATCTGTGCTTCAGTACCTCGAACCGGAGGACGTGGGCACGGCGCTGCGCCAGCTTCGGAAGGTCGTCACACCGGGCGGGCGCTGTCTCTGCTCGCTGAATCCGGATGCGCGAATAAAGGATCAGTACCTCGCCGGGTGCAAGGATCCCGAGCGCCGGGCGCTGAACGAGGCCGCGCTCTGGTTCGATCAGGCGACGTTGCTACGCCAGGCGAACGCCGCGGGCTGGCGAGCCCACATCAAGCCCGTTGACGACCGCATCTGGCAGTCTTGGTACATGTTCGATCTGGTCATGGAGGCGAAGTGAAGGCTCCCAAATGGCTTTTGCGCACCGTGCTACTCGTGTGCGCCGTAGCGCTAGTGATGGCTGCAAATAGGTGTAGTGGGATTGTTTCCGAAACGGTCGTGTCGAAGTCCACGCCCACCCACGAGACCGTTGTGTGTGAGTACCAGTGCTCGGTAATTCCGATGGCCGTCGGGGACGGTCAGATGGTGATGCTCCCGATCATTTGCAATGGGACGCGGCTAGAAAAGGTCGAGTATCGCCTTGTCCGAGTGCGATACGACACGGGGGAGACGAGGGGCAGAGCCGATCGTGTTGTAATCGGCCAAGGTAAATGCAGAGTCCAGAAGTGAAGTACCGCCCAGACGTGCAGATCTACGGCAACGTAACCATCGGCGCGGGCGTGGACATAGCTGGCCCGTGTGACATCAACGGGAATCACTCATCGATCACCATCGGCGACCATGCGGACATCGGCGCCTTCGGTGCGATCACGTGCGCTGATAGCCATAAGCGATGCCTGGGGCTGTCGAGCGAGATCGAGCGCAAGCCCATCAAGATTGGGAAGCGCGTGTTCGTCGGCTCGCACTGCCTGATTCTCGGGGGCGTGACGATCGTTCAACAATG
>Ga0265297_10004554_pt1 | contig 22426 bp, 26 predicted proteins | sample Munlanlwell13791_FD_192502 | JGI IMG/M metagenome (GOLD analysis project Ga0265297, IMG submission 192502) | Leachate microbial communities from a municipal landfill in Southern Ontario, Canada - Leachate well 137-91 | ecosystem: Engineered > Solid waste > Landfill > Unclassified | place... | reverse complement strand
CCTCCTTTTCCTTCCCCCCCCCCCCCCCCCCTTGTCATTCCCGCGAAAGCGGGAATCCAAGTATTTAGGTATCAAATCCAATCCCTCGCACAGATTGTGTGAGGAATCCTGACAAATAATTAAAATTAAGCCTTAAAAAGGCGTGGTACTTCTCTCCTGCTATTGCGAGGAGCCCCGTAGCGGAAGTACGGGGTAAACTCCGCGACGAAGCAATCCCCTCGTCATTCTGAGCCGACCAAAGGAAGGCGAAGAATCTCTGTATTTTTCTTCACGTCATCCTGAACTCCCGCCTCGGCTAGCCGCATGCGAGACGGGCGTTTCAGGATCTAATAAAAAATTTTGATAATAAAAAATCCCGGGCATATTAACCCGGGCGATGATTGCTTTTTACCAATTGGAAGACACAACCAACATCGAATAATTCTCATTTTCCCAACGATCGTATTTTTGTGATGTGATAAAAACCGATAATCGCATTCCGGTTATAGGATGAAAACAAAAATAGTTTTTTACTAATCTAACCCTTGCTAATCTCATAGAGTTATAATCAGGAATAGGTGCATCAGAATAGACGATTGTTTTCACTGCCCTGTAGGGCTCAACATCAGCTTTTTTTGCAGCCATATAAATCACACTAAGATCATGATAAGTTAATCTATTATCATAGAGTTTGATGATTGCTTGCCAACCATCGGCATAAAATGTTTCTTTGGGCACTTCGAAAGTAGCAGAGTTCCAAATGAAAATATTTATTAAAATCACTATCGCCAAACTAAATATTTTTAAACCTCGTGATATTTCTATCAAAAATATAGCTACCCAAAACCCAATATAACCAAATATTAATATCCATAACCCTACTTGATTATAGATAGCAGCAAGAAAACCCACAAAAATTACAAAAATCGCAAAAACTGCTGCTATAAGATTATTCTCGTATCTTGCCACTGTCATACACAACCTCCACATTGGTAAAGTGCTTTACATTCTCAAAATACCACAATCTTATAAAAAGTCAATCTTTCTAACCCAAAAGTTCCACCCCGCGGGTGGAACTGGGAAATATAATCAAGCGGGATCTGGAAAAATAAATTAGTTTTTGCTAAGATTAATTTGTTTTTAAAAAAATATTTAAGCCGGGATGATGGAATTGCCTGCCCGCAGTAGCTTCCGCCGGCTGGCGGATGCAGGCGGGGCAGACGCGCACCAAAAAAACAAGCTATTATTTATGTTTTATATAACTTATGTTTTAAAAAGTTTAAAAAATGATAAATTGTATATCGGCTGGACTATGGATATGATTCAACGGTTCAAAAAACATAGTGAGAGAAAAGTTAAAGCAACAAAAAGTGGTATTCCTTGGAAAATTGTTTATTATGAGGCTAGAATAAATAAAAAGAAAGCTATCGAAAGAGAAAAAGCATTAAAAACAGGATTTGGCAGAAACTATATTAAAAAAAATATTTAAGCCGGGATGGCGGAATTGGCAGACGCGCACGACTCAAACTCGTGTGGAGGCGACTTCATGAGGGTTCGACTCCCTCTCCCGGCATTATATTTAAGTACGCTTGTCCTTCGAAGCTTTATGCGCAGAAGGAACTCAAACTCGTATGATCTCACGATCGTGTGAGGCGGGTTCGACTCCCACCATGCCCATCTATCTAAGCACGCCTGCCCGCCAAAGCGTAGCGGCGGCGGGACCCAAACTCGTGTGGAGGCGACTTCATAAGGATTTGACTCTTTACCCGAAATGCAATCATAATGATTGCGGGCGGGCCTCTCCCGGCATTTATCCCTGCTATTCCTGTCTTCCCTTCTGTCATTCCCGTCTTTTCCCCTTGTCATTCCCGCGACTTGTCCTTCCGTAGCTCGGAGAGCGAAGGAGGAAGGCGGGAATCCATACATTCTGTAATCTCTGCTATTCAAACTAAAACTAATAAATAATTATGGAACAAGAATCAAAAGAATCACAAAAAAAAGAGCCAACAACCGAAGATTTAGTTGATGCCTTGAGAGAAGTTATTGACGATGAAACTTTAGAAGAATTATTGCCATTAGATCTTGATGAAGCTTTGGGATTTGCTTTTAGTTTGCTATTAGAAAACGGTATTGACCCCGATGAATTTTTGCGCGGAAAAGGTATTTTAGAATAAACTATCTTAAACTTTCACTATCAGGAAATTGCTGGCTAAATTCATCAATAATTTGTGCTAAAATATTTCCCAGTTGTTTTCGCCTCTCTTTATTTTTTCTCACTCTGGCAACCACTTCCATTTGCACTACTTGTATATTATCTCCTAACCCCGAAAAACCCAAACTTTCATCACCGTCTCTTGCAATTTCTAAAACCCGAGTACCAGTAAATTTTTTCCTGTGACCAGAATTTTCAAAATCAATGCTTATACCCATTTGCCTGATTCTTGTTATTAGCCAATTAATCATTTTCTCGCTCGCTGAATTAAATTTTCTCGCTCCCAAAATTATATCTGCTCCTTCGTTTTCTGATTCATAATTAGCCAAACCATGCAAAGAAATAACTAAAAACGGTTTTTGCGCTTTGCCTTCGCTATCCAAACCAACACTGTTCTCAATTGAATTTTTTAACAATGAAAAGTATTCACTTAAGGATTGACTATTTAAACGATCACCGGCAATCTCTTCTTTTCTACCTGTTAATCTTGTATCTGTACCCATTGTGCCTGGTGCACGATTTTGATCGATAACGGTTCTTGGCCGACGGCTAATAAAAATATTTGCCTGCGAATCAGCCAAAGTTAAAGCCATTGAGCCCGTATACCCATCATAATGATCTCTAATTTTTTTATCAGAAAATCCTTTTTCTATATTTAAACTTTGAATTCTGGTAAGCTCATATTCCGTAGGTGTTAAAGCATGTGGGGCAGTTATCGCCACCGGCGCTGTACCCAATTTATACCAATTGTGTCTGCCGGATATTAATTTCGGTTCATAATGTTTAATTCTATTTTGGATATCATTGGGTACAAACAGCCACGGTGAGTCAATTTCCAAATTTTGCCATTCTGCACCTTGGTCAATCAAATCATGATCGCTCAATTCTCTTTCGGAAATTCCTGAAGTAATAATATTATCAGGCGCTTTAAATTGTCGCGTTTTTTCCAATTCTTCTCCGTTCAATGATGGCATTCCTTCACTCATATAAATTTATTTTAATATAAAAATGCAAAAGAATACAATTTTACTTGACAAAAAAGAGTTTTTGGATAATAATGCAAACACTCCCCCCCCAAATTAGGAGGAGAAAACAGCCCAGAAGTTGGGGGTTGTTTTCTCCTCCTCGGAGTACCACCCGAGAACATAGTTTGCCCAATCAGAAGTAGGGCGAACAAATGTTCTCGGTCAACATAAGCGTGCAGTTCTTTAGCCCCCTCAAAGACTGCACGCTTTTTTCTTTTAAAAAATTGCCCACTTTAACATTTTCTGCTATTTTTAATGAAGTAGGAGGGCCCTCACACAAAAATAAATTTATTGTGTGAGGGACTATTCCCCTCACCTAACTCATCAAGCTTTACTTGACGGATTAGATGAGGGCCCATAGCTTAGTTGGTAAAGCGCTACATTCGCATTGTAGAGATCGGGAGTTCGACTCTCCCTGGGTCCACCAAAGTTTATTTCGCCAAGAATTGGATGTCTCGCGCGGGCGAGTGAAAAAGAACTTCCCTAAAATTTTAAATAATTTTAGATTTATATCTTTTCATCAAAAGAGCATTAAAAACAACACTAACCGACGAAAAGGCCATCGCGGCCGCAGCAATTGCCGGATTTAAAAGCCAACCAGTGGAGGGATAAAGAACCCCCGCCGCCAAAGGAATACCAACAATATTATAAAAGAAAGCCCAAAAAAGATTTTGTTTGATTTTATTTAATGTATATTTACTTAAATCAATAGCGACAACAACATCTCGCAGATCATCTTTGATTAAAACTATTTCTCCGGTTTCCATTGCCACATCTGTTCCCGAACCCAAAGCAATCCCCAAATCAGCTTGAGCCAAAGCCGGAGCGTCATTTATTCCGTCGCCAACCATCGCCACAATATTTCCTTCGCTCTGTAATTTTTTAATTTCTGCTGATTTTTCTTGAGGCAAAACCTCGGCCAAAATTTTATCTATGCCAACCCGTTGGGCAATGGCTTGCCCAACTCTTTTATTGTCCCCGGTAATTATAACCACTTTTTTACCCATTTTGTGAAGCAATTTAACCGCTTCTTTTGAATAATCTTTGAGGGTATCAGCTACTGCGATAATACCAATTATATTTTTATCTTGTGCTAAAATCATTGCTGTTTTGCCTTGATCTTCCAAAACAATCATTTTGCTTTCTATCAGGCTCGGGTCAATTTGATTATCAGCCATCAATTTTCTTGTCCCAAAAAGTATTTTTTTATTTTCCAAATCGGCTAAAACACCGTGGCCTGGTGCGGCTTGAAAATTTTTGACTTCTGATAAATTAATCTTTTCCTCATTTGCTTTATTAACAATTGCTTGAGCTAAAGGATGCTCGGAGTTTTTTTCCACTGACGCCGCAATTTGCAAAATCATATTTTCATCAATATTGCTTTTTCCGCCAGAGGCGAATCCGCCTTGGGCGGAAATTCTTATTACATCGGTAACGCTCGGCTCGCCGCGAGTTAGTGTCCCGGTTTTGTCAAAAACAACAATATCTATATCGCGAGCAACTTCTAAAGCTTTGCCGCTTTTAATTAAAATACCATTTTTTGCCGCCAAACCCGTACCCATCATTACGGCGGTTGGTGTTGCCAATCCTAAAGCGCAAGGGCAGGCAATAATTAAAACGGCAACAAAAACCACTAAGGCAAAAGCTAAGGGTTGCCCCAGCAAAAGCCAAACAACAAATGCAAAAATCGCAATACCAATCACAAACGGAACAAAATAAAAAGAAACTTTATCAGCCAAAAGTTGAATTGGCGCCTTTGAGCCCATCGCATCCTCAACTATTTTTATAATCTGGGCTAACATTGTGTCTTTGCCGACTCGGGTTGCTTTAAATTTTAATACGCCGGTTTTATTAATGGTCGCACCGATTACTTCGTCGTTTTTTTCTTTTTCCACCGGAATGCTTTCGCCGGTGATTGCCTTTTCGTCAACACCGGAATAGCCGTCAATGACAATTCCGTCAACCGGTATTTTTTCACCGGGTTTAACCAAAATGATATCCCCAACTTTTACTTCGGAAATGGAAATTTTTATTTGCTTATTATCTTTTATAATTGTCGCTTCTTTTGGCTGAAGACCGATTAATTTTTTAATCGCCCCACTGGTTTTTTCTTTAGTTATCGCTTCAAAATATTTGCCCAAAGAGATAAAAACCAAAATCAAAGCCGCACTTTCATAATAAAGATGGGCTTCAATTTTTATGCCAAAAAATATCAAAAGAGAAATAACTAAGCTGTAAAAATAGGCAACAGCCGTACCCATAAAAATAAGAGAATCCATATTGGGTTTGAGCCGTAGCAAATTTTTAAAGCCAGAAATCCAAATATTAAAACAAGAGATGATAACGGCAGAAGCCAAAATAAACTGAATAATAGCTCCATAATTTTGAAAAATTATCGGCATTGGCAACCCAGCAATTTCACCCATCGCCATATAAATAATAGGTAAACTAAAAATTAAAGCGAAAATAAACCGCTTTTTCAATTTCCGAATTTCTTGGGTTTTTGCTTCCTTATGGTGATCATACATTTCTTCCCCTACAATTTTTTCCTCTGACTTGTATCCTAATTTTTCAATTATTTTTTGAATTCGGGCAATACTTATTTTAGTAGGATCAAACTCCAAATAAAGTTTTTCCACAGCAAAATTAATATTGGCGGATTTAATCCCCGCCTCTTTTTTTAAAGCATTTTCCACATTGGCCGCACAAGAAACACAATGCATACCAGAAATTTTTAAAATTGTTTTTGGATTCATATTTGCAAAAATTAATTCTTATATTTTATTTCCCACCGCACCGTTTTCGTCTACAACTTCTATAATCCCCGAGACCATTCCCATCCAGCAACTAAATTTAAACTTGCCCGTTTTTTCAGGCGTAAACTCTTTTATGCTAGTTTGCCCCGGCGTTAATGGAATTTCTCCTTCAAATAAATTTTTTGAAATAACAGCATTAGCGCAACCACTGGTTCCTTTATCGGTAATTTCCCACCTTATCGGTATTCCAACTTTTACCCTAAAATAATTTGGCGAATAGCCGCGAGAAGAAGCATCCATTTTTAAAATTTGTTTTCCGTTAACAATTAAAGGTAGCCCTTCTTCATTTTGAAGCGAATCATTTTTTTTAGTATCTAATAATTGACTGGAATTAATGCCCAAATTGCTAAGGCTGGAAATACCCAAAACATTTAATTGAAAATTGATATTGTAAAGGGCGAAAAATAAAACCAAAATAGCAGCTATTTTTAAAAATCTATTGGATAAATGCGGTTTTTGGGAAAATTTGACACTGGATAAACCAATAAATAAAAGCATTGGCAAAGTTCCCAATGCAAATAAAAGCATAATTAATCCTCCTTGAATTGCATTCCCGGAAATCAAAGCCAAACCTTGTGCGGTTATAGTAAAACCGCAAGGCAGAAAAAAAGTAAACGCTCCCATTAAAAACGGCAGATAGCGTCCTTTGAAATTAGATTCATTGGCAATAAATCTCGTAATGAATTTTGGCATCGTAAATTGAAATTTTCCAAATGCCTTAAAACCAAACATTTGAAAAGCCAAGAAAATCATTATTACAGAGACAGCAATAACCAAAATTGGACCAAATTTTAAGGAAAAATTTAATTTGCTGCCAATGGCTCCCAATATCGCTCCTAAAACGACATAAGAAATAATTCTACCGGCATTAAAGGTTAGGTGAGGTTGGATTTTTTTCCAAGCAGAATCGCTATCCGGGTATATTTCGTTCCATTGTTTTGACATAGAAAGAATTATCCCACCAACCAAAGCCGCACAATTGGAAATTCCGGCAAGAAAACCGAACAAAAAAAACACCGGCAAAGACGATTTTGAATTAATATTTACCAAACCCGATAATCCTAATTTATTTAAACCAATAAAAACGGCAATAATCAACAACCCCGCGCCAAGAGTTATAAAAATTTCTTTTGGTTTAAAATCATTTACCGATTTTATTGGTTGATTAGAAAAAACATAACCCTCTTTTTTAAAAATTTCATTTAATTTATGGGGGGTTGGTTTTTCGTTGTCATATTCAATTAACACCTCACCTTTGGCCGTTGAAGCCTCAACTGATTTTATATTTTCTATCTCCAATAATTTTTTCTCAATTAAAATCTCGCAAGAAGCACAATGCATTCCCTCAATATAAAAAATATGTTCTTTTGCATTTTTAACCATATAAATTTTAAACTATTTGTTAAATAATTTTGTTACTCTCAAAATTTCTTGGATCATCTCTTGTTTTCTTTTTTCGTTTTTTGTCCCCATCGCAGTCTTGAAACAAGTGTTAAGGTGATTTTCCATTAACATCTGATGAGCAGATTTCAAAAGGCCTATTGCTGCCGAGTTCTGTTGCATAATATCAATGCAATAACCATCGGCCTCAACCATTTCAATAATTTTTGATATCAAGCTTTGGGCCTTTTTAAAATTGATGAGTGTATCTTTTTTTTGAATAGCCATATTTTTAAAAATTTAATAATTAATTTCTTATCCACACCCCAACCATAGGTACAGGTTTATTGTATCAAACAAAAAATCGTTGTCAATAGCAAAGTTGCTTTTTGCTGTATTTGTGATAAATTATGGCGTAAAAGATAAAATTTATGATCTCACCCATAGCTCAAAAAAATCGCAGTCCGGATTCTGCTCAAAATGAGTTTTGACTTTAATTAATATTTAAAATCCGATTTCCAATATCTCTTTTAATAATCCAACTTCATTGCCTTCTTAACTGCGGATAAAGTCTTTTTTGTTTTTTGGCGGCCGTGTGAAGTTGATTCCAGCACCATTTTCATTATTGCCGGCTTATCTTTGGCTAGTTCTGCTCTTTTATCTCTAATGGGAGCTAAAAATTCGTTTAAAACATTAAATAATCTCTCTTTAACTTCCACATCTCCCAAGCCACCTTTTTGATAATTAGCTTTAAGTTTAGCCAACCCTTCTTTATCCGAATCAAAAGCATCCAAATAAGCAAAAACCGGATTGCCATGAACTTTGCCCGGATCTTCAACGCGTAAATGTCCGGGGTCAGTGTACATACTCATTACTTTTTTATGCAATTCCTCTTCGCTATCGCCCAAATAAATGGCATTATTTAAAGATTTGCTCATTTTGGCTTTGCCATCTATGCCCGGCAAACGACCAATTTCTGAAACCAAAGCTTTGGGCTCCACTAATGTATCCCCATATAAAGAATTGAATTTACGCACAATTTCGGCTGCTTGCTCAATCATTGGCAATTGGTCCGCGCCCACCGGCACCAAATGAGCACCAAAAGCGGTGATATCCGCAGTTTGGCTCACCGGATAAGTCAAAAAACCAACCGGCACATTTTCGCCATAGTTTTTTTGTTTCATTTCTTCTTTCACAGTGGGGTTGCGGCGTAAACGCGCCAAAGTGACCAAATTCATATAATACATTGTGAGCTCGGCAATTTCGGGCACCTGCGACTGAATCACAATTGTACTAATTTTTGGATCAATGCCTACTGCCAAATAATCTAAGGCCACTTCCACAATATTATCATGCACTTTTTGAGGATTTTCGGCATTATCGGTTAGGGCTTGTTGATCAGCAATTAAAATATAGGTTTCGTACTCATTTTGTAGATCCACTCTTTGCTTTAATGAACCCACAAAATGCCCTAAATGTAAGGGACCGGTGGGCCGATCGCCGGTTAAAATCACTTTCTTTTCCATATTAAAATATTACAATAAACTAAGTTAAAAATCAAAAAACATACCATTTCGTTCTTACAATCTAATAAATAGATTGAGTGGATTGGTTGTTGCCATTAGAATTTGAAGTTGATTTACGATTTACCACTATATAATAGATTACACCATAGATAACAGCCGCAACCACTAAATATACTAAGATCCAAAACCAAATTGGCCGCTTGCCATAACCGCTTTTTTTAGAATAATCTTCACCTTTTTTCTCATCCATATATTTTTTAGTTTATAAACTTTTTTCTTTTATCAACGCTTTATAAATTTTGTCACTGTGCTTTCTGGTCTCTTGCTCTAAACGATCCAAAATTTCTTTCACCTCCTTCTTGTCGCTATAAAAAATGGTAAAATATTTTTGTTCAATCAAGCCAGTTTCCAATTTAAAGGCTTCTTGCAAAGCATTAAGCAAATTGTGAGATTTGGATTTAGCAATCAATTTGTTTATTTTTCTAATTGAGGTTTTAATATTAATATGCTCAAAAACTTTTGTATTAATCTCCAAATTAAAGAAATCCGTATTTTTGTAAAGTTTTTTCAAAATAGCGGCATGCACTTTTTCATCATCAGACAATCTCTGCCAAAGCCCAAAAGAGGGAAATTTATGAGCGTAATTATCATACAAAATAGAAACCATTTTTTCTTGTTTAGCCATTAACTCCACCATCACTTTAATCTCCTCAAAATTAAAATCATATTCAAAGTCTTTATACGATTGAGTGAGCTCCTCTCCTTTTTTTATATTTTTCAAAGCTATAATATTTCCACTACTGCCCAAAGACATATTGGGGGTTGCAGAATGATTAGTGAAACGAATATCATCATAATCAAGGCGCCATTTTTTACTTTTTTTATCAATATAGCCATATTTTTTGATAGTTTCTTGTTCGCGAATGTCCAATGACTCTAATTCTTTTTTACTTAATTGCAAATCCAATTTATTATTATGCTTATAAATGGGGTTACCTTTTTTAATATCTTGGTCGGTAAATAAGCCAATGCCATGAATTTTGCTTTTGCCCAAACGCGTTTTGATATAAAACATAATTTAATAATATAATAAACTCAAATATTATTTTTGTAAATTAATTGTTTACTTCATAAAAAAATATGCTAATATCAAGATATAAATATTTCAAACAAAAACTTATATTATGGTCAATAAAACCACCATTATTATCGGATCGGGCCCGGCCGGCGCTAGCGCTGCCATTTATTTAGCCCGTTATAAGCATAAAGTAATTTTAATTGATGCCGCACCCAATCCTTACGGACGTACTCATTACGCATATGATTTGGACAATTATTTAACTCATACCCAAAAAGTAAGTGGCCCACAATTTATCAAAAAAATTGATAAACAATTGGCTATTTTTTCCGTAGATAAAATAAAAGACAAAGTAGTTAAAGTTAGTAAAGATAAAAGCGGTTTTAAAATCAAAACCAAAAAAGGCAAAGTCTTTAAAGCAGACTATGTGGTCATCGCTGTAGGAGTGCTTGATGGCTATATCAAGTTAAACAATATTGATGATTTTTATGATAACGGCATCTACCATTGCATCACCTGCAATTGGTGGCAAAATCGGAAAAGAAAAATGGTTATTGTTTCCAATTCCGATGAAGGCATTGTAATTGCCCGCGAAATTGTGGCTATGGAACGACCACCATATATTGCCGTTATTCCAGAAAATGAAGGCTATTCTTATTCAAGAAACGAAATAGAATTAGCCAAAAAAGCAAAGATTCCGATTTTTGAAAGCCCCTTAGCAAAAATTAATGGTCAAGATAAATTTATTATCAATTTGGGATTAGTTGACGGCACTATTATTGATGCCCAATGCATTTTCACTATTTTGGGATATCAAAGAAGAGATAAATTTTTAGATGAAGGAAAAATAAAACTTATGAGAAACGAAGGTGGATTTATTAAGGTTGATTTTAAAACTTTTGAATCATCACTAAAAAACCTCTTTGCTGTTGGTCCTTGCAATGATGGACCAGACCAAGCCGTTATTGCCGCCGGTCAAGGTGCAATGGCCGCTTTGGAAATTCACAAAAGAATCATAACGGAAAAGATAAGTTAGACGTAAAAATCCATTTAGATAAAAAATTAAACTACTATCACTTTTTTATCCAAATATTTCTTAAAACTTTTTGGCGCCAAATTTCAAAATCTTTCTGCCGGAGGTAAACCTTGGGTTAAGCTGGCAATAAATCTTTTAATATTTTCATTAAATTCCTTTACTTCTGTAAGCATAGCTCGAATTACCTCGTTATTAGTGCTTTGCCTTAATGATTCATCAAAATCACTGACATCAAAATAAGAAGCAATTAAATTTTCCAATCCTCTGTCTTGATCCCCCATGCGCTCAAATCTCCTCCAATCTTCTGAATTTTTATAATTTTCTTTATTTTTAACTAAATCTTCGACCAGAGTTTCGGCCCTATGCCAAAGAGCCGATTTTGTGGCTAATGCCTCTTGAAACTTTTGTTTATTTTCCTTCAGCCCCTCCCCACTCGAGTTTTCCGAAATTGAAGAAGTATAATTTGGGTCAAAATTATAAATAGCAGCTAGAATATCATTATTAAGCCTATGCGCAATGTCTAAAATACGCTGCCTAATTCCTGCTTGTTCTTCAATTGGCAAAATAGCGTTAGACAATCGCTCCATTTCTACTATCCTGTCTTTTAATCTTTGTAATACTGGCCCGTATAATCTAATAAATTCTGCATCTAAAGCTCTTGGATGTTCAACTAATAATCTTTGATAATGATTCCAATTAATAGCCATGCTTTTTTTGAGTTCTAAAAGTTCGACTTTAAATTCATCATCGGGGATATGCGGATTTTCTCCTTCACTTTCAAAATTAATCATAAATAGTTATTTATATTATTATAACAAATAAAAACTATATTTACCAAAAGAATTATTTTCCATAAAACATTTTTAAAATACACAGATTCCGCATCAAGTGCGGAATGACACGCGTAGATTAATATGTCTATTTCTATAAAAAATGAGGGAAATCATTGAAAAATGGCGGATTTTTTGCCAAAATAGATTAGTTTATGGATATTCAATTTGCTTTGGCAAAATTGGTGGGTAAAAGCGTTTTTTTTCTCCTACGTTTGGCAAAACGCGGAGCCACGGCTTTGCCCGGAGTTTGGGCACTAAAAATAGATAAAAACTTTGTTAAAAAAGCCTCATCCGGCCAAAAATGCGTGGTTATTACCGGCACTAATGGCAAAACCACCACCGCCCATTGTTTAGCTAAAATTTTGTCTGACTCTGGTAAAACTATAACCCATAATCTAAGCGGTTCTAATTTATTGCGCGGAGTAGCAGCCACATTTTTAATTAATAAGCCAACTGATTGGGCGATTATAGAAGCTGATGAAGCGGCTTTTGCCCAAATTGTGCCTCAAGTAGAACCAAAATTGATTATTATTTTAAACTTGTTCCGCGATCAAATGGATCGTTATGGCGAAATAGACAAAACAGCCAATATTTGGCTCAAAACTTTAAAGGAAACCGACAAAGACACCCAAATTCTTTTAAATGCTGACGACCCTACTTTGGGTTATATTGGCAACGAATTAAAAAACAGCCAATATTTTGGCTTAAACGATTTAAATATTGGCTCAAATGAAAAAGAACATTCGGCCGATTCTCTACTCTCCCCTATTAGCGGCAAAAAGTTGAATTATAAGCATTTTTTCTTCTCTCACTTGGGGATTTATGAAGAGCCGGATTCAAATTTTCATCGTCCGGAACCTGATTATAAAATAGAAAAGATTAAATTGAATTCTTTTTTGGGTTCTGGATTTAAATTAAACAATAACCTAAATATTGATTTAGAAACCAAATTACCAGGCGTTTTTAATATTTACAATATTGCAGCAGCCAGTATTGCCGCTTCTATTTTAAATATTGAAAAAGGAAATATCAAAGATTCAATTTCAAAATTTGAGCCGGCTTTTGGCAGAGCTGAAAAGATCAAAATCGACGAAAAAAATATCACTTTTTTGCTAATTAAAAATCCGGTTGGTTTTAACCAAGTTATTTCGTTATTGGCTCAAGCAAGTGAGCCCAAAGATATTTTAATTGGCATCAATGACAATATCGCCGATGGCACTGATATTTCCTGGTTATGGGATGCCGATATTGAAAATCTAACTTTAATTGCTCAACATATCACAACCTGCGGTCTAAGAGCACACGAAATGGCTTTGCGACTTAAATATGCCGGTTTTGCCCCTTCAGAAATCACAATAAACAATGATATTGAGAATGCTTTTAACAAATTCATCAAAAATTCCCAAAATAAAAACCTGTATTGTTTACTAACTTACACTACTTTGCTTGAATTGAGACAAAAATTAGAAAAACAAGGATTAGCTAAACCATTTTATGAATAATAGCTGTCATTGCGAGCATTCAATCTTAATTTATAAGATAGGCGTGGCAATCTCTAAATACCAATAAAATAAAACTATGAAAAAGGAATTTTACAACACCTCCGGAGAAAAGAAATTAACCATTGGCCATCTTTACCCTGATTTAATGAATATTTATGGCGATCGCGGCAATATTATAGCCCTAAAACAACGGGCGTTTTGGCGCAAAATTGACGTAGAAATTATTAATATTTCTTTGGGTGATGAACTAAAAGAAGGAATAGCCGATATCTATTTCTTTGGCGGTGGACAGGATCGTTCACAAATCACAGTGGCTTCTGATTTAAAACGGCTTAAGAGAACAATTAAAACCGATATCGAAAATGGCACACCGGCCTTAACCATTTGCGGTGGCTACCAGCTTTTTGGGCATTACTATAAGGATCAACAAGGGAAAAAATTGGAGGGAATTTCTATTTTTGATGCTTACACCATTGCCGGAAAAGTGAGAATGATCGGCAATATCAAAATAAAGACTTTGCCACCATTGCCGCAAACCCAAGTTTTAGGTTTTGAAAATCATAGTGGCCAAACATTTTTGGGCAAAAAAGAAAAACCTTTTGGTAAAGTATTAGCCGGCTTTGGTAATAACCCCAAAAGCAAATTGGAAGGCATTATTTACAAAAATGCTATTGGCACCTATTTGCATGGCAGCTTGCTACCTAAAAATCCTAAGATTGCCGATTGGTTATTGCAAAAAGCACTGGAACGTAAATACAAGGGGTTTGAACTCTCTCCCTTAAATGATGATTTGGAACAGGAAACATTCCTTGAAGCCCAAACAAGAATCTAAAAATGTTTCGTTTTTCTGTCATTCCCGCCACCATCTGTCATTCCCGCCCCGCAACAAGTGCGGGGTAAACTCCGACGGGAATCCATTCCTCTTCGCTGTCATTCCCGCGGCTTGTCCTTCGTAGCCTTGGCGAAGAAGGAAGGCGGGGATCCATAACCACTAATTTATGAAAGAGTATTATGTTTATATCCTTGCCAATAAAAAAAATGGCACTTTGTATATTGGCATTACCAATAATTTAAAAAAGAGAGTCTACGAACACAAAAACAATTTAGTTAAAGGATTCACTCAAAAATACAATGTTCATAATTTAGTTTATTTTGAACAAACTAATGAGGTACAATCAGCTATCCAAAGAGAGAAAAGAATCAAAAAATGGAACAGGGCTTGGAAAATAAAACTAATTCAAAAAAATAACCCAGACTGGAAAGATTTGTATGATTCTATATAATGTAAATGTAAAATAAATACATAGATTCCCGCTTGCGCCTGCCCGAATTGCTGCGCAAAACGCTGCAGGCGGGCGGGAATGACAAAAGGGGAAACGGGAATAGCAAATCAGAGAGAGCGATAAGAGCGAACAAAATAAATCGAGAACTTTAAAATAATGTATAGTCCTCGATGCGCTCGTCTCTTCGCCAACTAGCGAAGGCGGCTTACTTGAACAATAAATAATTTGTTATCTACTTGGTTTTTTTCTTTTTTCCGCAGCATCCCATAGATTTTATTTTAGTTTATAAAAAATTAAGGAAAAGTTCTCCACATCCAGCCGTAAAATTTTACGGCTGGATTAGTCGAACAATAATTCAACTAACTGCTTTCTTTTATTATTTTAGCATAAATTTTAGCACTTGGTCTAATGGTGCGTTTACCCGTTTTATAATCCACAGCCACAAGACCAAACCTCGGCCAAAACCCTTCTGCCCACTCAAAATTATCTAATAACGACCAATATAGATAACCACGCACATCTGCTCCGTCTTTAATTGCTTTTTGCACACTTTTAAGCGCTTCTTTTATATACCAAGCTCTGTGTGTATCATGCGCATCAGCCAAACCATTTTCTGTTATATATAGCGGTTTTTTGTATTTTTTTAAGTCCATTAGTAGATGATACAAACCCCAGGGGTATAGTTCCCAGCCCATATCAGAATGCTTTTTATTGTCTGCCTGCTTACCAAAAATATCAATCCGCCGATGAAAATAATAATTTAAGCCAATAAAATCCAAATATTTAATTGTTTTTTTAATAAAATATTGATTGGCGAAATAATCCAAAATTTTAGCAATTAATTTATTAATTGGCCTGTTTTTATAGCTTTCGAAATAATTATTATGTTTGGCAATGCCAACCTTGCTTTGGGGCAAAATTTCTTTTATTATTTTATAACTTTGATTGTGGGCAAAAATCAAATTATGTAAAACCCTAACCCCCAAAACCAAGCTCTTTTTCTGTGGTGGCCAATCACCCAAAATATAACTTTTGTTAGTGATAACTTCCGGCTCATTTAAAACAATATAATATTTAACGCCTTTTAAATTTTTAACTACGTATTTTACAAAACGTAAAAAATGAATTACATTGGCTCTTTTGCTAAACCCGCCCAGCTCATCAAACCAAATTGGCATAGTCCAATGCCATAAAGTGGTAAAAGGTTCAATTCTATTCTTTTTTAGCTCATTTATTAAATTTTGATAATATGCCAAACCGGATCGCGAAAATTCGCCATTTTTGGGCTCAATCCGCGACCACTCAATGGAAAATCGATAAGCATTAAAATTCGACTCTCTCATTATCTGCACGTCTTCTTTATAGCGATGGATTTGATCACTGGCAAATGCGGAAATATAATTTTGGGGCTTTTGTGCTTCTTTTATTATTCTTTTAAAATTAGGTAAATGCTTATAATTTTCATTGGCATTTTGGGCTAATTTTTGAGCATTTTGTTTTTCCCACTTTGACCAATTGTTAAAATTGCCGCCTTCCACTTGATGTGAAGAAGTGGTTGCACCAAAATAAAAATCTTTGGGAAATTTCATTTAATAAATTAAAGCACAAACCCAAAAAAATAACAACGAGTTAAAATTAGAACAATTTATTTATATTCTTCTGGTAAATTGGCTACATAATCACTATAATTTATGGAATTCAAAAGTGAATTAACTAAATATTCTTCATTACGTTGTAATACAAATGCCGTTTCTTCATCATCTCTAATACCTTGTTTTATAACTCTCACCATAATTGAGTCAGGACGAAAAGTTAAATAAAGTTTCTTGACAACACCATCCAATCCTTCACCTAAACCACCCATACGAATAGGGTTTTTGAATTCAACATTACAAGCAATTTTTTTCTTTATCCCATTGTCTTCCGTATAATTTAAAGCGATTCTATCTCCAGTTTGAGTTTCAGCAGAGACCACTTCATGTCTTTTGTCTGATGATTCAGCGCGCCGCCAATCGACATTAAAATATTCCCTATCAGCTTGATGTGTTTTTTCAATTGCGTCAGAGATTGCTTCATTAACTAATTGTCTCCTTTCTCTAATGCCTTTAAAGGTAATAGATCTGAATAAACCTTCCCAAGCTCTCTTGGGCAAACTTTTGGGCTCTTGTTCTGGTTTAGTAAATCCTTGATCTAAAGTTTTTTGGACTTCTGTAATAGCGTTATTTTCGGCTAAAGCTTGGTTGCGAATTCTATCTATATCTCTAAAATCAGTATTCATATCAGCTTTTTGTTCTTCAGAATAACCATGGTGGATTCTACGGTCTATTTCTTGGGCAGTCATTTTCGGTTCCGTTTTCGGCGTTTGAGGTTCTCCCTCATTGAAAAAATCATCCCATGGATCTTTTTTATCTGCAGCTATATAAAATTGTGACGGTTGCTGTCCCGGTTCTCCTTCTCCCATAAAACTCCTTTTTTATTTTATATTATTTATATTATACATCACAAAAAATAAAGAAACAAAGATTTATCCACAGATAATTTAAAAATTTTCAGAGAGCTTTTTTGTGTCGTTTGTCCACTTCTTGCCAATTAACAATCTGCCAAAAATTTTCAATATATTTGCTTTTATCATTTTCATAATCCAAATAATAGGCATGCTCAAACATATCAAGCACTAATATAATCGGCATATTAACGTAAAGATTTAAATTATGCTTTTCTATTTGGCCAATGATTAAACGATCGGTTTCTTTGTCGTAAAATAAAGCCGCCCAGCCAGAACCCTCTACGCTTAAAGCTGCTTGTGAAAATTCTGTTTTAAAACGCTCAAAGTTTTTAAACTCTTTTTTAATCTTTTCAATAACACCCAATTTTTGATCTATTTTGTTATTTGGCTTTTGCAAATTTTCCCAAAATAATTTGTGCAAAAAATAACCATTGTACTGATAAGCGAAACTTTTGCATAAATCTTTTAAATTGAGCTTTGAGTTTTTGTTTCGCGCTTTATCCCAATTCTCTAAAATTTCATTAGCGCCAGTAATATAGGCCTGATGATGCTTTAAATAATGAATTTCCAGCTGTTTTTGCGAAATCACCGGTTCTAAATCCTTAAGAGAAAAATTAAGTTTAGGAAGAGACAAAAATTTTTTTGTCATAAATTTATTATTTTATTAATCTTATGCTCAAATCAAATATAAGTAAAGGGAACCTTGAATTTTATTTTTAAAAGATGCTTGCTTGCTTAAAAATATTTTTCTTCGTAAAATAAAAAAGTCAATTTACATACCTTGAAAAGGAGACGAAATGCCTATTCCCAGAACTAGTTTTACGAATAATAATTTAAAAGTCTTGGATGCTATTGATTACTTAAAACAACAAATTACTAATATGGGCTGTTCCGTATGCGCTTATGTTTGCATTTGCCAAAAAGGCACGTGCATTCTTCCTTGTGATATTAATGATATCAAAAATGATGATTTGTGGAGAGAATGGTTTTTGGGCCTTACCCAAAGACACCACACAATAGACCAAGCGGTTGCTAAGTTTATACACATGTATTATACCTGTAAAAAAATTTCTGCTATTGGCGCCATTTTTTATGATGATGATTCAGAACAAGCCTATTTTTTGGCTGTCAATCATTTCTAACGGCGGTTAATCCCGCCGTTTTTCATTTTAAAATTATCACATTAATCACAGCAAACTATTGAATTAATTCTTAATTTACATTATTCTTAAATTGTTAATTTACCTTAACAATGAGGTAATAAAGATGGGAAAACGATTGCGTTTGGCCCATATAATCGATGTGGATACTGATGGAAATAACGTCACTAGGGATAGAGAATATAAAGTTTCCACATCAGAATATTGTCTGGAAAATCTTTGTGCTTCATTTACAACTGAACTTAATCCTGCCGATGTTGAGACTTTTCGTGCTTTTAGCTTGTTGACAAGGAAAAGCCGACCAACCTTTTTAGGAACGGGCTGGCTTTTGCAAATGCAGTATACTCGTTTTTCGCCTCTCCGCTCACCACATCTTGAAGACGTATATGATATTAACAGAGAATCCGTAGGACTTAACCCTGTTAAAAAACAAATAATTGATTCCATCTTAAACAACCAACAGCCTTGGGATACATTTTCGGAATTGACTGATCCACAATATATTAATAATTTGCGTATCGCCAAATGGGAAGAATCTTTTTATTTTGCTCTTTTTTCAAACATAGGCAAACTGCCAACGATGATAAGGCAAAAACCTTTTGATGTTTTTGAGCCTCGTGTTGCTTGTGGACACCATCCAGACCTCTATCTTCACCTGCATATCGATGTTGAATTTGTCCACTTTCCTCAACAAAGCAAAAATCCATCTATCTGTGTATCATTTCCAGCTCTTGAATTAAAAAGTAATCAAGCTTTTGAAATTGTCCAAAAGCTTCATCCAATAGAGTTCTTTTCTGTTGATCCGACAGAACAAGATGCATTTGAAAATATATACCTAGAAGTTGATCCAGAGACTTCTCGAGAAATAACTTTTGATTGGATTCGTTCTTATCTCAACAATTTTGTCACTGACGAACCTTTATATTGGTAATCGATTTTACTCTTTCAGCGGCGGTTAATCCCGCCGTTTTTTTTATTGACAAAATCTTATCATTCGTCTATATTTTAAATACGACCAATTTAGTAGTAATTAAATATTATGCTCAAATTTTCCGCTTCTCTACGCTATGGTTTAAGGGCAATTATCTATTTGGCTAATTGCCAAAAACCAGTATCTATAAATAAAATCAATAGAGATGAATATATTCCAGCTCCATTTTTAGAAAAAATAATGCTTAAGCTTAAAAATGCCCAAATTATTGCCTCAAAACAAGGCAAAAACGGCGGTTTTTACTTAAAAAAACCAATTGCAAAAATTAATTTGGCTGAAATCATTTCGGCTTTGGATAAAAATAAAATCCCCTGTACTTCGACCTGTTTAAAGAAAAACTGCCAAACCAAAGATATCTGGCAAATAATCAACCAGCATTTTGAAAAAAGCTTAAAACAGGTTAGGCTTTCTCAAATTATTTGCTCATCTAAAAACCTAAAGCGATCTGCTATTAAATAAACACTTAACAAAATTATTAATTCAAATATTCCGCTTTCATACAGACAAGTACGATAGCGGAAATAAAAAAATATGAAAAAAATTTATTTTGATAATGCTGCTTCAACGCCAATTGATCCACAAGTTTTAAATGAGTTGGCAAAACAGCTAAAAGATAATTTCGGTAATTCCGAATCTTTGCATTTTGCCGGGCAATTGGCTAATAAGTTTTTAAAAAAAAGCCGCTCTGTTATTGCTAAAGTCATCAAGGCTAAAAATAACGAAATTATTTTTACTTCTAGCGCCACCGAAAGCAATAATTTGGCTATTTTTGGCATTGCTGAACAATATAAAGGAAAAGACAAAACAATTATTGTTTCATCAATTGAGCATGAAAGTGTGTTAGACCCGGCTAAAGAGTTAGAAAAACAAGGCTTTAAAATTAAAATTGCCCCGGTTGACAAATTTGGAATTATTAAATTAAAAGAGTTAGAAAAACTGATAGATAATGATACTATTTTAATTTCGATAATGCATGCCAATAACGAAATTGGCACTATGGAACCAATTAATGAAATCGCTAAACTTTGCCACAAACACAATGTGCTGTTACACACAGATGCCGCCCAAACTTTAGGTAAGACTAAAATTGATGTCAAAAAATTAGGTGTGGATTTATTAACCGGTTCAAGCCATAAAATTTATGGACCCAAAGGTGCGGCCTTTCTTTATGTAAAAAGCGGCATTAAAATTGAACCTCAAATTTTAGGTGGCGGCCAAGAATTTGGCCTACGTTCTTCCAGCGTTAATGTGCCGGCGATAGCAGCTTTTGCCAAAGCTTTAGAAATTGCTGACCAAGAAACGGAAAATGAACAAAAAAAAATTAGAAAATTATCAGATTATTTAATCAAACAAATTTTAGCCAAAATTCCCAACTCATATCTTACCGGCCATCCCAAAAAACGCTTAGCCAATATCAACAGCTTCCGTTTTTCTTTTGTGGAAGGCGAATCAATATTAATGATGCTAAACGAAAAAGGAATTGCTGTTTCCACCGGTTCTGCTTGTTCAACTAAGGATTTACAAGCCTCTCATGTGCTTTTGGCTTTGGGATTAACACCCGATCAAGCCCATGGCTCTTTACGTATTTCTTTGGGCCGGTTTAATACTATGAGTGAAATCAATTACTTAATTAAAGTTTTACCCAAAATTATTAAAAAATTAAGAAAAATATCCCCATATTCTAATAAATAATGCCGATTGCCCTGCAATCGAGCATCCTCGATTTTCAGATTGAAAATCGGGACTAAAAACTAATAACTAATTATGCTATATTCCAAAAAACTTCTGCGCCTTTTCGGTGAAGAAAAAAACTTTGGCAAAATAAAAAATCCGGATGGCATGGGTAAAGTGGGCAATATCCGTTGTGGCGATGAAATGTGGCTCTATCTTAAGATCGAGAAAAATAAACAAGGTAAAAATTTTGTTAAAGACGTCAAAATCCAAACTTTTGGTTGTGTCGCCGCTATTGCCACTTCTAGCGTAGTGGCTGATTTGGCTCGTGGCAAAACCATAGACCAAGCCTTAAAAATTACTGCCACTGACGTGATGAAAACCACCGGTCAATTACCCAAAGTAAAAATTCATTGCTCGCTTTTGGCAACTGACGCTTTGGTGGAAGCTATTTATAATTATTTAGAAAAAAATAACTATAAAATTAGCAATGACATGGAACAAAAACATCAACAAATTATAAAGAAAAATAAACTCCTAAAAAAGAAATTTGGTATTAAAGACAATTAAGCATTATTCTGATTACGATTCTTGTCTACTTGCCTTTCTTTAAACTCTTTAATTTGCAAATGCAAAGTATGCTTAGCCTCATCAATGGCATTTGAAATAGTATCAGCCTCGCATTTAACAACTAGCTTTTTTTGAGGCAAATACAAAATGATTTCGGCTAAATATATTTCGCCTTTTTCATGATGCCTAGTTTCTCTTTCCAAATTTACGTTCATCCTCACAGAATCGCCAAAAGTTTGCACTATTCTGTCTAAACTATTAAGTTTCTTTTCTAAATATTCATTTTCATTTTTGCTTAATTTCAAATCTTTTGTGGAAATGATATGCTGCATAAAATTCAATTATTTTTTAAAAACAAAATATAATGCTTTTAATATCCAAAACAAAGCACCTTAAAAATAAATATTATAACTGATGATTTGCTTAGACTTTTCCTATTCACTTGAACCCATCTTGCTAACAGTAGCAATAAGGTAAAGTGCGGCTAAGCCGACCAAAGTATAAATAACTCTAGAAACGACCGCTTCAGCGCCACCAAAAATTGCCGCTACTAAATCCCACTTAAAGATTCCAACCAAACCCCAGTTTAAGCCGCCAATAATAACCAAAACCCAAGCAATCCAATCCAATGCTGACATTTTCATAATAATTTTATTTCCTTAAAATTAGTTTAGAATTTGTCGGCCATATTATTATTATTTTACCAGATAATTCTAAGAAAAGTAAACAAATTGTAAGGGTCCATAACATTTTGGACTGATTAGTTTTAATAAAGTTATCTACATAATACTTAAATGGCGGGATTTTGTTAAGTCTTCTGTGCGGTTTTTCTGTATTGTACCAAAGCAGATATTCAAT
>Ga0265297_10004553_pt1 | contig 22431 bp, 26 predicted proteins | sample Munlanlwell13791_FD_192502 | JGI IMG/M metagenome (GOLD analysis project Ga0265297, IMG submission 192502) | Leachate microbial communities from a municipal landfill in Southern Ontario, Canada - Leachate well 137-91 | ecosystem: Engineered > Solid waste > Landfill > Unclassified | place... | reverse complement strand
TACCAGTATTACCAAGAGGTTGACGCAAAAGAGCACATAAAAAAACGGAAGCAGCGGTGCGAAAAATCCCGCCGAATCTTCCCTTTACCAGACCAGACCAGACCAGACCAGACCATATTGTCGAAAGGTACTTTCGACCACAAGGAGGCTATCGATTATTTTTGTCAAAAGTATCAAGAAAAGACCAAAGAGAAATATATATTCGACGGGGGAAAAGATGGAAAGATTGTTAAGGGATTACTAAAAAGCGTTGGTTTAGAGAAGTTCAAAATCCTCGTTAACCGTATGTTTGAAACCGACGATTCGTTTATAAAAGACAGGGCGGGATACTCTATCGCCATTCTAAAAGCCTGTGCCAATAAGCTGATACAGGCCAAACCATCATCTACTCAACAACTTACAGAGCTAAATGCAAAGTTTAACAAAGAAAAAGAGGCTATGAATGAACACTTATGATGGACTTGAGCGTCTTACATACGAACAGTTTAGGCTATATTTTGAGACATTTTGGGCTAATCTTGGACGTGGCCAAGCCGTATCTGATTTTATGGTTAAGGCATATTGGGAAAAGTTAAGAGAGTTTCCCGGCCTATTTATAAGAGACGTTTTTGAGGAATACCTGAACTATAACGTCTCTGAATCCAAAGATATACCTACAGCTGCCTATTTCGTGTCCCACTGTATCAGTAAGAAGACCGCCTATTCTAAGCCGGTAGAAGCCCCCATTGTACATACCAGCCTGTCTGAGACGTGGCGGCGTTGTCTAATGACCGGTACAAGGATACTCTTGGCCGCTCATAATAACGGGGATATACCCGACGCTGGACAACCCATCCGAAACCTGCAGGTCTGGCTCAACAAGCTAAAGGCCGAAAACAAGCCCGATGACATGATTGCCGGTATCAAGGAAACAGCCAAGAAATATAAGATATATCTCGATCCTGCGTGGCCGGAAACAGAATCCCGGCCAGTTGTATCGGCCGGTATCAACAGCCCCATGACTAAACTTAGTGACGTTATTAGTGAATTGCATTTAGGGCTATAAGAAAAAGCCCTCATCTCTGATGACAAGGGCTTGCACACGAAAAGGAAAGAGGAAAATTAGTCGTGAATCTTACAGGGCATTATTAGACCATCCGCCACTTGTTCGTTTTTAATTTCTGGCATTTTGAACTTAATGACGTGTTCTGGAGCATTATTGACAAACGTAAACTCAATAACAAGGTTCTCGCCGTCATGTGTAACAGCATTGGCAAAACTAACAAGGGAGCGCAAAACCTCTAAGCGCAACCCTATCCGAGATACCGGCTCATCTCCAAATTCAAAATACTTTTCGTATTCAGGAAATTCCGACTCTGGTTTTGGTACGTCTATTTTTGTTATAGTGTCCAAGTCGGTTGTGACAAGTTCCTTGTGTTTGCCCTCCTTGCTTCCGTCTGCGACTTCAATCAAATTAGCGACACATAATCGTGGTATGGCCTTTTTGGGGATAGCCTTCATTATTTTCTCCGCTTTCGCCATATCGAGCAGTTCGTTGTCGGCGGGGGCTTCTCGCCCAACGATATTGGTTGTTAATCCGTAATTAAAATTAGTGCATGGAGATACTTTTAGTAATATATGCCCATTTGTGGCAACGGTTGAGCCATCCTTTGCAAGTAAGATATTTTGTAAGATTGGTGGGTTTGCTTCTTTAGAGCAACCATAATAAACCGCGAAATTGTTTTTACTGTAAATCATTACTCACCTTCTTTCTTTTCTTGCATCCCAAACCGCATATCGTTGGCGGCGTGGTTGATGGCGGATAGGGCAAGATTACGCAAGCGGGGGCATTTTTCCGTCCCTGCCTCATATGCTATCCGCTCCATTTGGGAAAGCAATTCGTTGTTGACCTTGCGGAGAAGCGTGTTTTCTTTTTCATGGTCTCTAATTATACCACAAAGTTCTCTAATCGTGGCTTGAGCGTCAGCTATTTCTGTTTTAGTCATGGTTAGGCCTCACTTTCATCATTGGGATAAAAGCACTCTTGGGCGTCTTCGCTCTCAAGATAGTCAAAAGTTATTTTCTGCCAACGGATAAGTTTCTTGCCGCACTTAACACACTGGACGTTAATACCAATATACTCAGACGATACATCGAATATCATACCATCTTCTAAGTCGCCATTACAATATGGGCAGTTGTCTCTAGATATCGGCGCACTATGCTCTTTTGACATATCTTCACTAAACGACATTGTTAAGCCTCGCTTTCTGGGTTAAGGGTGGCTTTATTAATGGCAATACGAATAGCTTCTAAATAGGCCGGTTCTTTCCGATAATAGTCGGATGCCTTATTGTGCCATGCCGATAAAACAGCATCACAACAGGCCAATAAATCCGGTGCGGCGGCGATTAGGCGGGCGTATTCCATTGCATCACCATGACCAGAACCAAGAATTTCAGCAATGATATCCTTGTTCTTATTGCGAATATAGATTTTGCCATGTAATTCATGGATGGATAGCATCATATCGGTTCTTGTTTGAGTGTTCATTTCTCTTCCTTTCGTTATGATCTTATCCAATATTCAATACCGTTAAAATCAACAGACATATAATCCATTTGTAACTGTCTTGTGGCTTGCTCCCAATCAATACAGTTGTTAGGCCATTGGGAATTCTTGTCGATTGCGCCCATATCTTCTGCAAATTCTTGGGCATAGTCCTCAAAATAACTGTCGCGGATTAAGCCTTCACCGAATTGCCAATCGGAACAACCACTCGCCTCTTCTGCTAAAGCTCTTAGGTTTGTCAGTTCTTCCTTGTCACATTCATCTAAGCCATTTTCGTCTGTCTCAAGGTCTGCTATACGGGCGATAATATCGCGAGAGTCGATAATATCTTCCGTATTGTCAATTCTTTTTGTGTTCATCTTTCTTTCCTTTCTGTTTTTCGTTGTGCGCTATCAATAATACAAGCATAACCTTATTCTTCAATTATTATTGAAGTCATTGCTATCTTGTCGATATTCCAACCTATTATTGGTTGGCCATAAAAATATCTTGCTACTATTTTGTTGATTATAACTTGTTTGTCCGCCCCTAAACTTGTTATTACAGAACCCTGTAATTTATCCCTTCCGTTAATTGCGGGAAGATCGTAAAAAGTCTTCTTGAGTTTCATTTTCTTCCTCTCTTTTTAAGGTTTTCGCGTACAACTATAATATAAGCATAATCTGTGCCGGAAAGGGGAAAATTGTAACTTGTTGTAATTCAATATAGTAACTAAAATTGTCCTGATTCAAAGTGCAATAGATTGCATGGTATTTAAGGGGAATTAGTTGTAAGCTCATAAAAGATATTGGTTTATAAGGGGATGAAATGGATTGCGCATAATTGCAATGGATTGCAGAATTAAAACTACAGGTTGTGGTGTGTAGTAAAACTGGACACAAGACGAAATGTATGTGTCCAGAAATACTACAGTAGTGTCGGAAAATATTACACTTTATTAAAATAATGCTTGACAAATATATACCTAATGATTATATTGTATATATGCAAGAGCATCCTGTTGATTGCCTTGACTTTATACTTAACCCCAAGAAACATATTAAGATACGTAGGAATAAATTATCTGAAGTGGATAAGATGTTGGATGATTTCTATTTGGGAAAAGAGGATTATGAACGTTCGGATTGCCAAGAGAATGACACGGATAGTGAAGCGCAACAAGAGATTAACTGATGTTTTGTTAACGACAAAAGAATTGGTGGAGCTATATGCACGGCAACAGTTCAGAAATAAAAAAGATAGTTGATTGGGCTGTCAATAAGGCGGATGGTTCTGCCAATATGGCAGAAGAATTCGCTGAAAAAGCACTACAATTGGCTAATTCCATACCCGAAGATTACGGTAGTCTTAACGTGCGCAAGGTTTTAGCTTGCCAAATTCTTGATCCGACTAATGAATTGAGTATTGTAAATAAATGCAGATTACTCGATATGCCGCGACAAGCTTGGTATGATACGATATATCGCCCGGACTATGCGCCTCTTGCCGTACGCCTTGCGCTACTGCTCAAGGGTTCGCATGCCCTGACCATCACCCAACGCTTTCTGGATAACGCCCTGTATGCCGACAAGGACAAGCAATACGGCGACCGTGTATGCCAAATCAAGTATCTCAACGATATGGGTATCATACGTGATACGCCCGATGCTACGTTTGCTGTATCGTTCGAAGTGACTGAACAGCAACGATATGACAATCAACAGGCTGGGCTTAATAGGTTTGGATTTAAGGTTAAGGCTCATAAAACTGACCAGTTGGTCGAAAGTAATGACGAGCAAGGTAGGTCGTCCTGTGGCGAGAGCGGGGGTATATCGCCCGTGGACAATGAACCCGATATTCAAAAATAGGAACTCCAATAATGACTAATATTGTTGATGATACCCTTAAGCCTGATAGACCCCTTCTAATACTAAGGGACACTACTACTGGTCGTGAATTTAAGATTCTATATAAGTTCGATAGGTTTGGTTATTACCCAAGTACCTTAGCTATTCAATCTTACAATATGGATGGAGAACCAGAATTAGGGGCATGGTGTGAAGTAGAAGATAATATGACCACGCAATCATACAATGAGTATTTAGTGAAACTGGTAGTTTCAGTAAGCGCAACTTTTCCGAAGATATGTCTGAAATAGCAATAAAACCTCGTCATCGTGATGGTCGTCGTCCGGCTAATCGTACTTACGCATGGAAGAAGGCTCATGGCTTGTTTAAAGACCGGACACCAAAGAACCCACGTAAGCCCAAGGTAGTCGAGCCCGTCTTAGAGCCTCAAGAAGACGTTGTGCCTGTTCAGGCTCCCGATATACCCATCCCCGTAGAAAAACCCGTTGTAGGGTCTCCTGTGAAGCCAAGTGAGGTTCTGGGTGATGGGTTGCATAAGCTTGATGTCTCTCCGTTGGTTTTGTTTATAATCACGTATTTAGCTGCTCGTCATTTACCGGTTGATTGTGCTAAGGTTCATTTGACGTTATGTGATGCTTTGAGCAAGTTAGGTGGATCTTCCAAGATGGCGATTGACTTAGCTCGTGGATTTGCTAAGTCAACGTATGCCAGCAAGTTTTGGCCTTTGTATTTGATTATGGAGGGTAAGTATCCTGAGATTCAGATGATAGGCCAGACGGGTGGTTCGGCGGGTGTGGCTACGAGAAACCTGACTTGGATTAAGAATGAGTTAGAGACCAACTTATTGTTACAGAGTGACTACAAGTTTAAGCGGGGTCGGGCGTGGGGTCAAGACCACATACAGGTTATCAGATCTGATGGAAGCAAGGTAGACGTCTATTCACGTGGTAAGGGATGCGCTATTCGTGGTTCACGTGGTATTATCATTTGTGACGACTTACAAGACCAGACAGACGTGGAGAGTGAGACGGTTTTAGCGGCTGACGAATTGTGGTTCTTTTCTGACGTTGTGCCTATTTTAGTTCCGGGGCAACCGTTGGTTATGATAGGTTCGGCGTTGTCTCCGTTGAGTTTACTATCTAAGTGTAAGGTACATCCACAGTTCCATGTTTTGGAATTTCCGGCACTGGATGAAGTGGGTAGGTCTATCTGGGAAGAGGGCCGGTCGACTGAGTGGTTGTTAGAGCAGAAAGCGTTGATGGGTGATGACTTATTTAATGCTAACTATATGTGCAAACCGCTCGTATCGGGGAATCCGGTGTTTCGGCGCGAGTGGTTTAGATATTATGAAAAGGGAACGGCGTTTTACGATAAGTTGCGGGCCAATGGATTATATATTATCGTCACAATGGATGCCGCTTTTTCATTACGTAAGGGAGCAGATTACACGGCAATCGTGACACTGGGGGTAACGAGAGAACCCAACCCGCGGGCTTACGTAATGGATGTTTTCCGGGGTCAGGTCACGATACCATCGGCGGCAGAATGGTTGTATGGACAAGCCGCGCAATATAATGCTAATCTTATATTTATAGAAACCGATAAGGTTAACCCGCCCGAAGACAATGATGTTATGTTACTTGAGTTTAAGCGGGTGATGGAACAACATGGGCGAAGGTTCACGTTGGACTGGGAACATCCGAAACAGGACAAAGTTAGTCGTGCCTTTTCGGTACAGGGGATGTTTCAGTCGGGACGGGTGTTTTTCGATAAGAACGACAAGAACCAGATTATGTTGATGAATGAGTTAGAAATGTTTACCGGCGACAAGAAGTATCACGATGATATGGTAGATGCTATTGTTCATGGATTGAGACGTGGGTTGGTGGCTAAGAGTAAGAATGCTAAGCCGTTATACAACCCAGACTCTCGGCGTGGATTTCAAGACGAATTTACGGGATGGGGATAATAAGTGACAGAAGAATCAGTAAATCTGAATTGGGAGGAGCGCGCCAAGAAGCGTGTTCTTGATGATTTTGGTCGGGCCGAGACATTCTTACGTCCAATACATCAATCGTGGTTATCCAACTATGAACATTATCGGTCAGGTCAAACCAATCAGGGATTGACGGAGCGTAGGTCAGATCATCTATTCCCCGTTCCCTTTACTACCGAACAGGTAGATACTTTCTGTGCCATGATGAACGATAAGTTGTTTCACATGGGTGCTCCATGTACGATATATCCGCGTGAGGAAACCGACAAGGCTGATGCTGACGCCAAGCAGGCCATGTTTGATTACCACGACGAAATAGATGACGTTGAGATGAAGATTCGCTCCTGCACTAAAGACGGGGCATTATATGGGATTCTTCCCGTCAAGGTTGACTATCAGGAACGTAGTCGCACCGAAGTTGTGATGGTTCCTCGGCCCATCCTCGACGAAATGGGCCAACCGGTTCTTGACCCCACTGGTATGCCGGTGATGACCAAGGAACCACAAGTGGTCGCGGTTCCCGAATTTATGGGGGCGGCGGTTACTAAGTTAGACCCCTTTGATACCTTTTTCGTACCTGAGAAGGCGGCACATGGTGATGGACACCCGATAATCATTCGTACCCGTAGACGCACCAATGAGTTCACCGACAAGTATTTCTTTAATCAAGAAAAGATTGTGAAGAAGGCGTCTTCGGCGAGTGCTGGCGTTGGGTCGGATGATAGTTTGCGTGAACGTCGTAAATTGGCTGGCCAATCTATTGATAATGAGTTCTTCAAAGACCATTGTGTTTATCTCGAATGGCAGGGATATTATGACCCCGGTGAAGGATTACAATCTGCCGATGGCAAGACAATGGAACCGGGACATTATGTTATCGGTGTTGTTACCGGCATACAGTATGAAGATACGCTTGTCCGATTTGATAGAGACCCACTGAAACTCGGCAAGGAAAATATTATCGTTGGCAATATTGAAAAAGACGACGGTTCGTTTATCGGATATTCCTTGATTGATAAATTTCACGCCCTGCAACATGCGCAAGATACTATAACGGGAATGTTAATTGCTAATCTTAAACAACAAATCAAGCGTCCTAAAGTTGTCAATAGTGAGGCGATTAAAGTACCCTCGCAATTAAATACCGCCGTAGATGAAACCATCGAGGTCGATTGCCCCGAAGATGTACAGCATGCGGTATTTTATCCCGCTGTTCCAAATATGTCGCCAGACATTTATCAGGGATTAGGTATTTTCCGGCGCATGGGTCAGAATGCTACAAGGATACATGACACGGCAGAAGGTGGAGCACAACAAGGAGTGGAAACATTCGGTGAGGCTCAGATTCTTACCGGTGCCACCAATATGGCTATTAATAGTTATCTCAAGGTAGTTGAGGGTTCACTAATAAAACCCCTGTATGATATGAGAAATACTATCAATAGTTATTTCCTCGATGAAGAATATGTTATTCGCGTTGTGGGCGAGAAGGGATTTGAGTGGCGCAGAATTGAGCCGGGACAGATACGGGCATCGGTCGACTTTGTTTGTGAAGCATCGAGCCGCGAGATGGAGCGTGGTGTTGTTGCCCAACAGATATTACAAAGTTTGAAACCAATTACTGAACTTGTTCCTATTTGCCAAATGTTGGGATTGCCATTACCACGACCGGATATTTTGATGAGCAAGTTGCTTGAACAATGGACATGGAGCCAAGCCCAAATTGTTAAGATTCTGCCATCGACGATGGTTTCGTCTGAGCAGTTACAACAGATGATGCAGTTACAGCAGATGATGGGTGGGGGTGGTAATATACCGACCAACAATCAGGGTGGAAGCGGCATGGAACTACCACAACCACGTAATCAGGAAGAATTAAACGCCTCCATGCAGGGGCGTAATAGAACACAGGCTGGGAGGATATGATGTATCATACTATAAAACGAGTCGAAATTAGTAGGAAATGATATGGCCGAATTAAATAATTGGTCAACAGGTATAGAAACGGGATATCCCTTTTCTCCATGTGAACATATTTGGTCTGATTGGGTGCCCATTATTTATAGTCATTTTGATAATATAACCATCTGGAAACGAGTGTGTGCAAAATGTTTGAGTACTCAAGAAAAGACTACCGAAGAAAAAGTTAGTAACGGAAGTTAAAAAATGATTTTAACCTGTCTCATACTTGCCGCCGTTTTGCTTTATACGGAAGAGCGCATAACCAGATTCAATCTTGGTACGTGGTTTAATGGATTCGGGTCGTTAGATTCGGTGTGCAGTGGAACGTCCGTTCAACCGATGCAGTATCGGGTATTGATCCCGTGGTTGTATCGATACTTGCCATTTCCTCCGAGTATTTATCTGTATATATTTATTAAATATTTAGGGATGGCGTTGGCATTATATGGGATAGGTGTATTTTCTTTGACATTGGGAATACCGTGGCAGTTCTCGGTGTTTCTATTATGCGTCATATTGCCAATAACATTTTTCTTTGATTATGTGGACTGTTATTATGAATTTGCGTTTTTCTGTTTAGCTTGGTCTTTGGGGCAGCAGCATGTCTCTATGTTGTGTGTGATTGCATTATTGGCATCACTCAACAGGGAAACCGGGGTCTTCGTGCCATTGGGGTGCTATTTGCTTGGACTGGGGGCATGGCAATCTATTAGTGTGCTGATATGCTCACTATGTGGACTTGCTATTCCAAGATTAGTTTATGGTAAAAGACCCCGGTATTGTTCACTATCACAAGTGAAAGAAAACATCAAGGTTATAAAAAGTGGGAAATGTATAGTTGAATATCTCTGGGCATTGGCGATATTTATTGCCTATGGTATAGTGGGAATTATCGCCCATCCATCAGGCGGATTAATGAATCTCTATTGGTTGATGGGCGTTTTCGGATTGTTAATGTTGATACCGTCGCGGTGGAATGAAGTGAGAGTATTCGTGCCGATGCTGGCGGTTTTGATACCAATATTATGGTTTATCTAATTAGGGGGCGTGATAATTGAAAAAGTTTATTTTCCTGTTATTGATGGTATTGGCGACCGGTGTGTTTGCGGATGATGCTATCCATCGAATCGAAACTTACAATATGGTAATTACTGACGCGGGCGATACTGCGATGGTAATTGCGATTACACCATCAGCCGTCGGTACGGGGGCATATAACTCTTATGCTTACCTCGATACGTTTCTGACCAATGCCGACAAAGACACGGCTGCAGTCACATGGACTTCTCCGGCAACGGGGACTACCGTTGCCATGATTTGTGATTCGATGGTTAAGTACATTAATGCTGGAAGTTGTGGAACTTATCTGACAGCCGAAGACTCGACGACATATTTTAAGGTTACATCGGATAGGAAGGGATTGTCATTTAAGATTCTATCAAGTGCGGATACTGTCCTAACAGATGACACGGCGACCACGGTTCCTAATAAAACTTCATGGGGGACAACGACCGATACTTTATGGTTGACGAATAATCTAAAAGATTACGATGGCTTGTATGCGCGATTTATTCTTAGGAGTCCCTTAGCTTCATCGGGGTATACATCTAATTCTGTTGGTGCGGGCGGGTCTGATTCGGCAACGATGGTCTTAGTGTCGGCCATGTCGGTTGGACAATCGCTATTGTATGCCAAGCATCTTGATTCTAATGCGATTGCCGCCTTGCCATGTTCACTGAAGGTGTCACGGCCATATGTTGCCGCTAACGATAGTCTTTTACTTGAACAATTATTTTTGATTATCACGGTTAAGGATACTATGACCTATCCAAATGGTCGGTCTATTCCATGTGATTTAGTTGAGGACGTTATCCTTCGTGAACATTGATACTAAAATTATCCAAGAGGGTGAAATGTGTGATGCGTTTCTTAATAGCCCTATTGGGAAATGGCTTATTCTGAAACTCGAAGAGCGGGTAGATAATCTCGTTAACCGACGTGACGGGAAAATCATCCGCGACCTTGAGCAAATAAATTTCGATAACGGGCGGCGTGCCGGGATTCTCGACATTATCGCCTATTGCAAAAACGCAGTTGACCTTAAAAATAGGGAGCTGGCAAGAACCAGTAACCCCTCAGGAGAATGACATGAGTAAGAAAAAACTCCAAGACCTTGAACCAGAAGAACTGGAGAAGGTACTCGAAGAGCAAGCAACAGAACCTGAACCATCGCAAGAGGTGATCGAACCGGAACAGGTTGAACAACCGGAACAGGTTGCACCCGAACCTGTAGTAGAAGAGAAAATAGAACTCAATCCCTACGAACAGAAGTTTGTAGAGATGGGACTCGATAAACAGTATAAATCTATTGATGACATGATAGATAGGATACCGTTTTATAACAAATATACTACTCAAGTAGCGCAGGAAAACGCTCAACTAAAACGAGACCTTGAAGAACGCGATAGAAGAATGCGTGACCTTCAGACTCGACGTGACGAACCCGATGTGGAGTACGACCCAAATCGGTTTGTTGAGCGGCCGCATGAATATTTGGATAAAAGGTATCCAACAAGAAGCGAGATTGCCGAATTACAGCAAAGAGTACAAAAGGCGGAAGAAGACCGACTTGCCGAAAGGGTTGAGAGGTTCTCTGAGAAGCATCCTGATGTTGCTCAGTTACAACCTTTTATGATGCAACTTTACCAGCAAGACCCCGGTTATGGATATTTGAGAGACCCTCTTACTGCCCTTTATCGGGCAGCCAAAGAGTATGTTGATACTCAGATAACGCCAACCAAGAAAGCGGTAGAATCTACGAATAAGATTGTTCGTAACGAGGAAAAGGAAAGAGCTAAAACTACGGGGACGGGTACGAAGCCTACGTCTACCCGTGGTATCAGCCCATCCGACCTAACGAACAAGTCAATTGAGGAATTAGAGAAGTTGTTTGGTATAACAAACGAATAAATAGGAATAATTTTTTTAGGGGGCTATATAAATGGCTTGGTATGATGATGTCCTTGCTGGTACTACTCAAACTTCAACGGGCAGTATCGGTTTTGGATTGCAGATTTATTATGATAAGAATTTTCTAAAGGCCACACAGGATTCATTACGTCTTGTTCCTTTTGGTCAGAAACGTTCCATCCCCGAAGGTGGCGGTAAGCAGATACGTTTTTTCCGGTATAATCAACCTGACGTTTCGACCACGGCCCTGACCGAGGGTGTTAACCCTGCGGCCACGGCCATCACGGGGCAAGAAATCAACGCTACCATTGCTGATTATGGACGCTATTCGGCCCATTCATCCTTGGTCTCCCGTACTCACATTGACCGAAAATTGGCCGGTGTGACTAAGATTTGGGGAAACGATGCAGCCTCGACTCTTGACCTTTTGACGTGGACAGAACTTGCCAACGGGGGTATTTGGCCCGTTCACTGTAACTGTTCGGGTGCGACTTCGTTAGTGTCTTATACTTACGAGGGCCAGATTGCAACCAGTACCACAAATGCCAGTATTACCTTAATTCTATCTGGTACTTCCGCCGCAACGGGCCTATCTAACGATTGGTGGAATGGTGGGTTGTGTTGCGTTTACAAGGGTACTGGTTATGGCCAAACTCGTGTAATAACTGACTATGCGGCTGGTGCCACGACTGCCAATAGTGTTGTAACCATTAGTGGTGGGTTTGAGACGGCCCTTGATAGTACGTCTTGGGTTCGCATGGTTCGGACGGCTGGCGTTACTACGGGCATGATTCCGACCTATGAGATTATGATGGAACAGTTGGCGCAGATGAAAGAGAATAAGGGCACACCTATTAGTGGCGGATACTTCGTTCTTTTGGCGCATCCGAAAGTGGCAAAAGACCTGATGTCCGATTCAACATGGATTGGATTGCAGGACTATGCTAATAGTGGTGCGGGACTCTTTCAGGGTGAGGTTGGTCGATTCTGTGGTATGCGAGTAGTCGAATCAACGCAGGGTTATCGCCATACGGCGGGAACCGTTCAGACCTATGTTGCTACTGCGGCCGTTCGTTTGAGTCTAATTCTGGCTCAGGAGGCCTTTGGTGTGGTAACGATTGGTGGGGACAATCCGGCCGCTCCGTCTATCATCATCAAGAATCCGGGGCCGGGGGATACTTCTAACCCGTTAAACCGGTTCTCAACCGTTGGCTGGACTATCCCATTCACGGCGAAAGCACTTAATTCTAATTGGGCGATTGGGTTGTTTAGTTATCACGTATAACTATGAATGTTAAACTTGGGGGTGGGGCATCTCACCCCCAAACATAAGAAGGGATGATGAAGAAACATAAAAGAAAAGGCACCCCGATGTTAAATCAGATTATACAAAAATGGCGTGGCAAACCGGGGATTACTATTGGCAGACCAATTAAAGACAGGCCGATGTTTGCTAATCAGATGCAAATAGATTTCATGTTTCGAGAATTGAGAGACCGTGGATATGCTGTCGATGAAAGAGATTTATGGGGGCCAAGGGGAGCGTCTATTATTGCCGGTTCTCGTAATCTTATAGTTGAGGGATTTTTGGCAAGAGATGGAAAGAACGGGCCACGACACGAATATCTATTGTTTATAGATGATGACCAGTCGTTTCCACTTGATTCTAACCCAGCGGACTGGGTACAGATGTTAATTGATGATGATAAGGATATTGTCGGTGCTATGACGGTAAGGAAATGGGCACCATTTAATCCCAATATCGGAATTTATAATGGCGAGGAAATGAAACAGGTAGGTCGATGGCCGGAGAATGAATTGTTTCGTGTTCATCAAATAGGATTTGGCATGGTCTTGGTTAAAAGAAAAGTAATAGAAGATTTATATCATCGGACAGACCCCCCGTCACCGATATTCTTTGACCCTATTGAGTATGAACCTTTGCGTGGTGCAGTATCGTTGCGTGGCGAAGATTATCGTTTTTGCATAGAGTCGATGCGATTAGGATATGACCTGTGGGTTGACCCTCGGATACCATTACTGCATATCGGGGAATATCATTATGGAATCGAAGACTATAAATATGTTCGTGAAAATAAGATGAAACCAGAAGATATAGGAATAGATTTATGCCAACATACCCATTTGTATGCGGAACTTGCGGACAAACTACGGAAATCGTCTCCACAATCTCGAAAAGACCCGGAGAGTTTACCCGATGCGGCACGTGCGGTGCTCCAGCAAAAAGAAAGTATTGCTGGTTCCAAATTGCCGGACTCTACCAGTTCAACCCCGCCAACCTCAACGCCGACGCAGACATAGATTGGGCGGAGAAAAAGAAAGCTAAAGAACGATGGATATAACTACATTTAATAGTTACGTTGCCAAGTTATATGGTCGGGAAATTGCAGACCCACTGGTTGTGAATGCTTGCCAAATGGCGGTAAATTCATTTAGTGGTACACGGCCGTGGTCATTTACTTGTGCAAATACTACCAAGACCGCTAATTCCAGTGGAATTATTACATTCGATGAGGATTTTGATGGCGTAATTACAATGCGAGAAAATACCTCAAGTGGTGGTGGGTGGATACAAGTATGGTCAGCCGAAAAGTTTGATTGGGAAGTCCCGCGATTGGATAATCTTAGCGGAAGCTATCCTAAGGTTTGTAAGGTATATTATGAAGATGGCGAATGGAAGGGGCAACTTGCCCCACCGGTTGCTGTAGATGTTTATATCACCTATAAAAAAGATATAACAAATATAACCGATATCCCTGCTAAATTTATGCCCGGCCTTGTGGCCTATGCGAACTTCTTTATGACGACACCAATTCAGGCCGAACATGGAATGGCCGAGGTTATTTTAACTAAGATAATAAAGAAATTGTGGAGAGAAGACCGTCGTTCATGGGCGTCCCTATTTAGAATGTTCGATGAGGCCGAGGTTCGTAGATATGTAAATTGGTGGGGGCCGTGGGATTGGTGATATTATGAAAAAGTTTATAATCATATTTCTCTTTTTATTGTTTCCGGCATTTGTTTCTGCCGTACAACCCGATAGTACAATCAAAATAATGCGTTCGGGCTTATATGAACAACTGGGTATGGATACTACGGGAACCGATGCGGAGCCAATATATTTGGCAAATAAACATCTTCAACATGGGGTTGAACGTGCTGGTTGGGATTTGGGTATTGAAGTATCTAAGATGATTGCTACTACTGCCAACCGTTCCGCCATATTACTTGATACTGCCCTTATTCGGACTATCGGAGTTTTCGCCGACACTCTTGGTGGAAAACCAATTCGGACATTGAAACCAGTATCGCATGATAGTCTAAGTAATACACAGTATGACGGTGCGATTACAACCGGTAGGAATGCTACACAATATTTTGTCTTCGGCGATTCTATATATATAGCTCCGATATCAAGTGATGTTGATACTATAACTGTACTCTATTATAAAAAAACAACTTATATGGCAGATACGACAACGGCAACAAATCTACCGATGGAATATAGGCGCATAGCTATTATATGGGCGTGTTATGAGGCAAGTGAACGTATGAATAACGGACGTGCAGAGGAATTCCTAAAGAGATATAATGAACAAATCATGTCCTTATGGGGTGCGAGATATGGTAAAGTTGGTAAGTAGATTTCTTGCCCTCATTTTCCTGTTGTCTGGGTTGGTCTTCGCACAACAGCAACCATCGTTGTCTATTACTGCGTTTGGTGGGGTGGATAATGCCAAGAATCCATTACAGACTGAGGTCGGTAGTGCTAACTTATCCTTGAATTGGGATTATTCTCAGACTTTTGGTGGAATACACAAGCGTGACGGTTGTAGTCTTTATGTTCAAAGAGCCAATGTTTGGCTCAATGGTATCTGTGCCTATATAAGAGATAATGGTTCTAAGAGATTGTTCGTATCGGCCAATCCGACTATTTTGGGTACGGATTATCTCTGGAATTATATTTATTTCTCGTCATTGAATGGAACCTCTCTCAGTACAATAACCGGATATTATCAGTATAAAGGTAAAACCCCTCATTGGTGTCTCTATAACAACGAGTTGATTATCGCTAATGGCCAAAACCGTCCCGTGAGATTTGTTGATTCTATTGGTTCGGTTCAAATGGTGCGTCCATTGACAGAAGTACCCGTTGGTCATCTCGATTTTGCGCCAGTGAATGTCAGTGGTGTACGTCCAGTCTTGAATGGAAACTACTACTATGCCATACGCGCGTCACGGCCGGAGCAAGTTGGCAATGTGAGGGCATGGCGGGCATGTGCCGATTCGATGAATCTCTATAATGCGTCATGGCGAATTAATGTCGATAGCGACCAAGTGGCTATATACAATTTCCCACGCATGGGTGCGATATACGATGACAGTGGTGTTATTGCCGTAGATAGTCATTATTGGCACCCTTGGTTTCATCCCAACGATTCCTCTCTTATTATTGATACTGTTTTTGCCAATACATATTTCTATCCCGATTCTGTTTCTGTCCAGATTGGACGCACGAGGGCGAACAAAACAGTTTCCGATTCATTCTTTTTGATTGCCACGAATACTTATTCTAATATGAACGTTGGTTCAGTTCTGGACTATATTATAGATTCTACCCGTGACGATTCTCTTGGAAAAACTGGTCATGCCTTTATCGGTTTTGTAGACACTATCGTTAGAACACAACACCTCGATACTGACGCGGGCGATACCATGTCACACGACACAACCTATAAAATAGGTCAGGTGGTATGGCTTGGGACAGATACTATTGTCGATACGGCATGGACGGGAATATCTAAGGGAATGCGCCGGATGGATAGCGTCTGGAAAGCCACTCATTATTGCATTGTCTTGAGAGATACTGCAACGGGGATGATAACGGATTTCGGCCCGGCAATGCGTGTACCTATATGGCTCTGCAGTACAGCCACTGGTAAAATATATGACCACGCCATTCACCTTGGAATTCCACCGGAGCACCCTAATTATAGATATCTCCAGCGACTACTTTGCCGACGGCGCGAAAATCAGTTGATGCAAATTTCACATGATACTATTCTCATTAATGACTATAAAGCTATTCTTTGGTCTGGTTGTGTTAATATAACTGCAGCCTTAAAAGACAAATGTTATACCTGTCTTTGGTCAACAAATACTGAGATGTTACCAGCGGAAGCCAACAGTAGCGGACTTCTTTATTATGACCAAACAACTAAGACTTGGATGTGTCATGCGGCGGCCGTTAAGGATTCTAATATCGTTCACACCATGTTAGAATCGTGGTATGTGGTTGACACTCTACCGCCATCTGATTCGGAGGGTATTTACTATACGGCCTATCAGGGTGTCTACGTTGATTCCCTGCCGTGGTCGAAGATATCTACTTCGTTACGGTTGATGATTCCCGGATATACTCACGGACAGATGGATTTTCCTGTCGTAATGCGCGACCGAGTTTATATGGCTTCGGGCAATCGGGTTTATTACTCTGAGATTACTCAGGATGGTGCGAATATTGGATTATGGTATCCAGAGAATGCTTTTGATGTCGGTAAAGACGATGGCGATGAAATTACTTGTCTTCATGTGTTGGGCAATGAGTTACTGATTGGTAAGAACAACTCAATATGGACGGCAAATTATACCGAGGCTGGTGTTCATCAAGTGCGACTCATGGTAAGTGGTGTCGGTATTATTGCCAGTAATTCAATAGTTGATATTCCGGGTGGTGGATATGCGTTTCTTGCAAGTAATGGGATATATTCATTTTCTACGGCACTGCAATCACAGTATAAAGAAACCGGCGGAAACCTGCCTATGATATCTACCCAGATTCAGAATAATCTGGATAAGTATACGTTGGCGGCCAAGCGAGAATGTTACTCGTGGTTGACACCAGATAAACGTAATGTAGTTTTTAGTTTTCCGACACTGGATACTTCGTGGGTATATTCGATACCTACGGGACAATGGAATGCGTGGACATTTGCCGCACGACAGGGAACGTATTATACCACCACACAACAACAAGATATGCGTCCAATGGATACGTTTATATTCATCAAGAACTCAGACGATTACGTGTTTAGATATGGCGGTACGAAGAAAGATTCTGGTGTTTCAATAACATCGACGTGGGAATCACAACCGTTATTTGTTAGTAATGGTAAATGGGGTAAGATAAATCAATATGGTTTGTGGCGTGCGTCTAATGTTGCAAAACCCCTTACGGTTACATTTTATAATCAGGGTGATACGTCAACCGCAAAAACAGATTCGACGCAGTATAAATATCGGCTTATGACCGTTACTCCAAAAGAGGCAATGTATTATAAGGTGCGGTTATCGAGTAGTGCCGACAGTTTAGCAATACAGAAATTAGATTTATGGTATGAATTTTCAAGTGATTTAGGTAAAAAATAGGGGTGAGTTAGATGGGTATTGGCGTAGATAATATGTTTCCGCAGTTCCCCGATTGGTTAGACCAATGGAAACAACAGAATCCCGATAGTTATTTCGGGTCGCAAGCTGGTGGTGGCGGTCAGGGCGGTACGGGCATAATGAAACTACTCGGACTACTCAAGGGTGGTAGTCCCCTTGGAATGATTGCTGGCGGCGCGTTGACCGGATTGTCGAGCCTACTTGGTGGTAAAAGTGCACAAGAGAAGGCTCTTGAATGGTCAACGGAACAAAAGAAACGATTATCGAGTCAATTTGGTAATCAGTTAAAGACTGGTGGGGACGTTATCAACAACACCTCGATGTTGGGTATGTTGGATAAATACCGCACAAGTCAAATGCCAACCAATGCTCGTATTATGTCGGGAATGTCGAGGTTAGGCGGAATTGGGTCGCCGGAACTGGCCAATATGGGATATCGTCAGCAACTTGCTCCAGAGGCTGGATATATGCAGAATCTACAAGAAAAGAATGTGGCGTTTACACAGCAACGTGATGCGCAATTACGTCAACTTTTAGCCATGTTGGCGGGATAACACATGGATACAAGAGAAATTCTTAGAATACTTACGGGCACTGCCGGTGCTGCGCTAAGTGGATTAGACCAGAATCGAGAAAGCCAAAATACAGTTACTCGACAAAAGATGGCAATACTAATGGATGAATTGGCGCGACAACAACAGCAACAGAATTGGCAGAAGGGTTATGATTTAGAAAGTAAGTATAAAAACTTCTTGATGAATAAACCCGTCCCCGAAAATACACCAACAGAATCTGAGGTTAGGGGTGGAATGTTAACTAATTTGATTCAAGACCCCACTCTCTTAGAGAAGAATCCTGTTTATAATAAACTATATGGGTCTCAGGACAAGTCTCAATCGCTTGACCAAATAAAGGCAATGTTGGCATCGGGGGCGATAAAAGACCCGTCTATAATACAAAGTCCATTATTCAAGATATTGTTTGGTGGTGGAGCGGGGCCGTCATTAACACCAGCACAGAGATTAACGGAAATACGTGCCGCAACACAAGAAAGAGTTAAATCATTACCATCGTATAATCCCATCCTTGAAACAATAGAAAGTCCAGAGGACAAGAAACGTGCCGCCTATCTCCAAACGCCGGAATGGAAAAAGGCGTATTCAGATACTATCGATGATATACTTGGTACTGGGGTAATGTCAAGAGAGGCGGCAATGGCGGATATTATTAATACGGTAGGACAAGAAACGTGGAATAGATATTCACCAGAAGAACAGGAAAGAGTTATTACAGCTGTAATGGGAGCGTCTCAGTAAAATGGGTCTTTTGGAAGATTATCAGAAAGCCAAGAAATTGCCTCAAAGTTCTGGACTATTAGAAGAATATATGGCAAAGAAGACTGGTGGGGTGGAGAATCTCCAACAACCCGCCGCCAGTACTTTTGTCAATACTCAACCAAGGGGACAAGGTTCTGAGTTGACGACCATGTTAGCCAATAGGCCGACTATCGGGTCGCGTAGTTCAACGATTGGCGAAACACTTACTGATGTTCTACGTTATCCGAAAGAGTTTGGCTATGGTCTTGTTGGTGGTGCTTTGACTGGTGGTACGATTGCACCGCCTCCCGGTCGTGTAGGCGGTAGTGGTGTAGAGCAACCTATAGAGCGTGGTCATGTCCTTGGTGGATTTGTGCCATCAACCCCATATAGTGTGGGTCAGTTATTAGGCGAATTCCTACCAATTAGTAGAATATCTCGTGGAATAACTGCTACGAAACCATTGCAAAAAATAGCCTCACCAGTAGTTAGGAGATTGCTTACTGCAACCGCAACTGGTGGTACTTATGAAGCTGGCAGAGAGGCCCTACAGGGCGAGATTAATCCAATGGCGATTGCGGGCACGGCGGCGGCATTCCCAGCATTTGAACTTGGTGGAATGGGACTTGGAAAAGTATTGGGTAAATTAAAAGAGTCTGGTAAACGTGGAGTGGTTCAAACACAAGGGCAAGTAAAACCACGTGCCTTAACCCCCGATGAACTACCGTTCAAGGCGGCGGCTGATGCTGTTGGGGCTGAATATAGTGGGCCAATGGAGTTCCCAAGTGGGAAAAAGGTATATGGGGTCACGTTAGTAGATAAGGTGGGCGAAGAAAGTACCATCTATGCCAGAACCCCAGAAGAGGTTGCCCCTAAAATCGAAGAGAAGCGGGCGCAGTATCGGGCGGCGAATGAGGCAAGGGAGCAAATCCCAGAGCAACCTGTACCACAAACAGGCACAACCGTACCAGAAATAAGTACGCCCGTTCTACCGGATAAGACAAGTGTTCCAGAAAGTAAGACAGATCGTCTTAAATATGCAAACCCGTTTTATTGGTTTTATTCTGGTGGGCAGAAGCTATTTGGGGCAAAGGGTGTCAAGGGTGGTAGAAAATTAGTTAATCCTCTTGGTACGCCAGAGGTTGTTCTTGAAGGACGTAATATAGTAGAGCCATTTAGACAGGCAAAATCTAACTTGGGCGCACATAGACAAGAGTTGTCCTCAAAACTTAATGAAATTTTCCCCGGTATGAAGCGACATTCTCCAGAAGATATCGCACTGTTCAAACAGTTGGATAATCCAGATGCCGTATTAACTGGCAAATCTGCGCTTCTTAGAGAATACTTTGATAATTTGCTTATTGAAATAAACAAGCATCGTGTTGCAAGAGGGCAAGATGTAATCGAACGCCGCCCCGGATATATAACCCATCTTGTTGATTATGCCAATGAATTGAACAAGGGAATATTCCCCGACATGAATATTCCTAAGCAACTTCGATTCGCCTTTGAAAAACGCAAGGGGTTTCTCACCTATAAACAAAGTGCCATAGATGCTGTTGACATTTATACTGAAGCCGCTTTGCGTGACATACATTATGGTGATGCTCTTTATAAGGCCATACCCGAAGTAGAAAAGCTTACCTATGGTAAGAATAAGCCGATATTGACGGTGAAATCCGAATCTTTACCGGACGGTACAAAGGTCATAAAACATTATTATGACCTCAAGGGTGGTCTTATTGGCTCGGAGAGGGCATATGCCGAGAACTTCATAAAGGGACAACTTGGTTGGCCGACGGAGATGGAGCGTGCGGTACAGGGAATATTGAAGTTGAGTCCACGTAAGCAGAGACAGATTACTCACATTCCTGTTGCCATATTCTATAAATCACTTATTGGTGGTGCATTAGATACTGGTGTAAAAAACCTGACGCAAGGTATCCATTCGATGAGTGAACTTGGTATTGTGCCGGTATTAAAGGGATATGCTAAATTAGCGACGACATCCGGCAGGGTAGAGGCGGGGAGTATGCATCTATTGGATGAGTTCGCCCCGCTCATTAATGTTGGCGAGAATACGGTTCGCAATATACCCAAGATAGCAAAAGTTATTGATGATTATGTTTTGTCCGGGCCGATGAGATTTGGAGAGTTCGTGAATAGGGGGATGACCTATCACGCCTCTATGGATTATGCAATTAAGAAGGGTATGTCCGTTGAGGCCGCAAGGGACTTCGCCCTGAAAACGATACGCAAGATTCAATATGCGTATAGTGGATTAGATATCTCGCCATTTGCAAGGGGGGCATATACTCGTCCACTATTACAATTCGCTACATTTCCATTAAAGACTTCTGAACTAATGTTCAGGTGGGCTACTGGTGGCAAGGGTGAACGTTCTAAACTATTTAGATATTTTGCTTTAACTGGTGCATTGACTACAGGGGCTAAATATGCCGGTGTTGATTTGAGCAATATTTTCCTTGACCCAATTAAAATGGTTGACCCTGATTCAAAAGGGGGGATGAAATTACCGTTTAGTGATAAACGGGTAACACTGTCTTTTGGCAAGATGAGAAAGTCTGGATTTATTCCACAAGGGCCTGCTCCAGTGATATCTGTTCCAAGTGGGTTATTGAAAACCGCCCTTAGTGACAGATCGGATAAAGACCAACAACTCCTAAAGCGGGCAGCACAGAGTTTCGCTCGTTATCCATATAAGGTCTATAATGTCGCCAAAGAACTAAAGGGAGAACCGGTCACTGATGCGAGGGGGCGTATTATTTATAAGCCGAACACAACTGACGCACTCCTAAAGTTGGGTGGCTTGCGGTCAACCGACCTCGAACAACAATATTCTACGAGAGATAGAACAAGAGAATTGGAAACGGAATATATCCAAACGCGACAGAAGATTATAGATTTATATATAACTAAGAAGTCAAATGAGGCTGAAGCATTATTGACTGAATTTAATAACAAATATCCAAGTATCGGTGCATATATGAAGAAGAATCTTACGATTGATGCTATACGAGAAGAAGCCAAGAAGAAACAAATGACCGGTGAAGAACGATTTTACGATACTGGTTTGAGAAAGATAATACTCGAAGAACTTAAGAAGAAACCATGACAGATAAGGAACGTACAATGACTGACTGCAAGACAAGAGATTGTCCATTTGACCCTGTTGAGTGGGGAAAATTAATCGAAAGACAAGACGACCACGCCAAACAACTTAGTCGTATCGAAGAGAAGATAGACAAAGTATTGGGCAATGGTCTTATTAAGCGTATTCGCCGTGTAGAATATACAGTAT
>Ga0265297_10004552_pt1 | contig 22439 bp, 17 predicted proteins | sample Munlanlwell13791_FD_192502 | JGI IMG/M metagenome (GOLD analysis project Ga0265297, IMG submission 192502) | Leachate microbial communities from a municipal landfill in Southern Ontario, Canada - Leachate well 137-91 | ecosystem: Engineered > Solid waste > Landfill > Unclassified | place... | reverse complement strand
CGCGTTCGTGCATTGTGACGTTTCTCAAGCAAAAGAAGGGCAATATCGTCAATATCTCATCTATCAGCGGGATTTCCGGCATTGCGCGGCAGGTGAACTATTCGGCATCCAAGGCGGGCATTATCGGCTTGACCCGCGCCCTGGCGCAGGAAGTCGCGCCCTATAACATCCGTGTCAATTGCGTGGCACCCGGTTTTATTGAGACGGATATGTTAAGCATTCTCAAGGAGGATCTCAAGGATAAATTCCGCCGGGCCGTCCCTTTGGGCCGGTTCGGCCAGCCGCAGGATATAGCCAAGGCCGTTTTATTTCTCTTAAGCGAGCAGTCCAATTACATCACAGGCCAAGTCATCAAGGTCGATGGCGGCCTGCATACGAGCAATTGACAACTAGGTGAATAGGAGGGACTGACAAATGGCGCGTAGCGTTCAAGACGAAGTCTTGGAGATTGTCTCGACGGTTATCGAGAAAGACAAGGGCGATATTCCTCTGGACGCCCATCTGATCCAGGAGGTAGGTGCTGATTCCATGATGGCGCTTGAGATTCTGGCAGCCTTGGAAAAGAAGTATCGCATTGCGATTCCCGAAGAAAGATTGAAAGAAATGACGACCGTTAACAAGATCATTCAGATGGTACTGACGGCGAAAAAAAAGAGCAAATAGGCGCAAGATGCCTAAAGAAAGCATGGAAAAATGAAAAACTCTTTTGGGTCTGAAGATATCAAAAAATTTATCCCTCAACGATTTCCATTTTTAATGATTGACCGGGTCCTGGAAGCTTCGCCTGAGAAGGTCGTTGCCATCAAGAATGTGACAGCCAGCGAACAATTCTTCAAGGGTCATTTTCCCGGACAGCCTATTATGCCGGGTGTTCTTATCATCGAGGCCATGGCGCAAGCAGGCATCATTCTTTACAAGCAGAAATTCCCTAATGACAAGGTGCTTTTTCTTGTTTCCGTCAAGAGCCGCTTTTCAAAGCCCGTCATCCCCGGAGATCAGATGATGATTACGGTTGAACCCATAAAGATGATGTCGAAGATGGGGATTTTTAACGCAGTCATTACGGTAGAAGATCGCAAAGTCGCCGAGGCGGAGATCGCCTTTGGTTCTCAGGATGCCAAATTTGCATGAAGCCTTCCTCTGAAGCCAAGGATATTAAACGCCGCGTTGTTGTTACGGGGCTGGGTGTTGTGTCTTCCATTGGCATCGGTGTCGAAGAGTTCTGGAAGAATCTTGTCGCCGGACAATCGGGGATCTCTGATATAGAGGCTTTTGACACTTCGGATTATCCTATTCATAAGGGTGGAGAAGTCAAAAATTTCTGTCCGGAACATTTTATCGATAAGAGAAAAATCAAACACCTTGGCCGTGCCTCCCAGATGGCCATTGTGGCAACGAAGTTGGCCTTGGAAGATGCGGGTCTAAAAGAACGCCGGATTGAGAAGGCCGGCGTTTTGCTTGGGACAACCATGGGAGAGACCCAGATTTTGGAAAAACTTGATAGGATATGGGTCGAAAGTGGTCAATCCGGCCTAGTTGAAGATTTGATCGTGCGGTATACCTCCAACAATCTTTCCGTGAATGTCGCGACACATTTTTCTTCCGATGGTTTTAATGCGGTCATGCCGACCGCATGCTCTTCGGCTAATTATGCAACCGGATATGGCTTTGATTTGATCCGTCAAGGAGAGGGGGATGTATTCTTCTGCGGCGGCGTCGATGCTTTTTCCAGAGTCGCTTTCACCGGATTTAATCGTTTATTGGCCATGGCTCCCGAGAAATGTCAGCCTTTTGATAAAAACAGGAAAGGCATGATGTTGGGTGAAGGAGCGGGTATTTTGCTTTTAGAGTCGCTTGAGCATGCCCAGGACCGTGGCGCAAAAATCTATGCTGAGATACTCGGATATGGCTTAAGTTGCGACGCCCATCATATGACCCAGCCTTTGGAAGAAGGGATCGTCCGTTGTATGGAGAAGGCATTAAAGAATGCGGGAGTTTCTGAAGATCAAATTGATTATATCAGTGCCCACGGCACAGGGACACCCCAAAATGATAAAGTTGAGTGTGCCGCCTTGAAGAGAGTTTTTGGGGAGCGATTAAAATCCATTCCATGTAGTTCTATAAAATCCATACTTGGCCATACGATGGGTGCAGCTTCTGCTGTTGAATCAATTGCTTGTTGTCTTTCTATAAGAGATCAGGTCCTTCCTCCAACAATTAACTTTGAGACATCGGATGAAGATTGCGCTATTTTTTGTGTTCCCAATGTAGCAATAAGGCATAAACTCAAAATCGCGTTAAATAATTCATGTGCTTTTGGCGGTAATAATTGTTCAATTCTTTTCAAGAATGAATACTTTTAATTTTATCAAGCAGCTTATTTTAAATTTTTTGTTTTCAACCAGCCCTAAGGGCGTGAGTCAAAAGTTCATTTTTAGTGGCGATTTTGCTTTCATGGCAAATTTACCAAATTTTGAAGTTATTCCAGATAATATTTTTTTTGTTCCGTTTAAAAGTTTTATATTTAGGCATATGCCTCCATTAATTGTTTCTCAGATTACTGGTTTTAGAGATAAAAATAATAAAAAGCTTCGCGGAATTTCAATCTTATGTTTTCTTACTGCGGCCCAAATCATGGAAAATAGAAGTTTTGCTGCTCATAGAATATTGCAAGGGATTCAGCTTGCCGAAAAAGCTGGCTGTAAAATTGTTAGCTTGGGAGCTTTTACTTCAATAGCTGTACGTGATGGTCTCGATCTTTTGGGGAAGACCAAGCTTGGCATTACAACTGGAAATACCTACTCTGCCGTTATTGCCATTAAGAACCTTAAAAGAGCTTTATCTCTTAAAGGAATTAAATTATCTGATGTTACTGTTGCAGTAGTGGGAGCTGGAGGTTCCGTTGGATCAGGATGTGCTAAAGCTTTAATTAATAATGTGAACAAGCTTTTATTGATTGATATTCAACTCAAAGAGATAAGAAACATTTTTGGTAACCAGAGCAATATTAAGACTAAGCTAGTGTTGTCTGAGAAGATTGAGTCTATAAAAGAAGCTGATGCCATCATAGTTGTTACAAATGCAGTGAAGGGAATCATAAGAAAAGAATTTTTGAAAAAAAATGCTTTAGTCATCGATGGTGCCTATCCGCCTAATGTATCTGAAGAAACTATTGTTGCAAGGCCAGATGTGTTAGTCGTTTCTTCGGCTATTGTAAAGGTCCCCGGGGTGGATTTACATTTTAATTTTGGGCTAGGGAAAGAAGAGGTTCATGGTTGTCTTGCAGAAGCGCTTATCCTTTCTTGGCTGGGTGTAAGAAATCATTATGCCTTGGGAAAGGTTGATGAGAACAATATGATTGAGATGGATGAGGTCGGTTCAAAAATAGGTTTTGATGCTGCTGCTTTCCGTAATCTCGCCGGTTACCTTTAAGGAGATACAAAATGAACCATTATGCATTTTCTTGCTTAATCGCAAGCGTTAGTACGTTTATTTTGGGATTGTTGGTATATTTGAAAAATCGGCGTAGTTTGTTAAATATCATGTGGGCTTTATTCGAATTTAGCATTTCGCTCTGGTGTTTTTCACAATTTATAGAATCGACCATTATAACTCCTCATTGGGCTTTATTTTGGAATAGATTAATGTTTCTAGGAATAATTTTCATTCCAATTTGTTTTTTCCATGCCACCGTGCTTTTGTTAGAGCAAAAAACAAAAATCCTACCGTTTGTTTATGGTATAGGTTTTTGTTTTGTTTTATTTCTCTCGCCACCGTTTTCTGATTTATTTATAAAAGACGTGGTGCTGAGGCCATATTTTGGTTATTACACTTCACCCGGTGTTCTATATAGTTTCTTCATGGCCTTTTTTGGTTTAACTGTAATCTATGCTTTCGTTCTTATGTTTAATAATCTTTATCGTGTCACGGGGATTAAAAGGCAACAACTTAAATATGTATTAATCGGATCTGGCATAGGTTTTGTATTAGGATCATGCAATTTTCTTCCTGCTTACAACCTTTCAACTTCACCATATATTAATTATCTTTTTGCATTTTGTAATGTTCCTATTCTTTACGGCATCATCCGATATCGACTTATGGATGTCAGACTTATAGCAACGCGCTCAGGTATTTTTGTGGCAACATATTCTTTAATTTTGGGAACACCTTTGTTAATTATTTATTTTTGGCAGAATGAATTAGTCGTTCTCTTTGGCTCATCTTGGTGGATTGTGCCTTTTCTTTTTTCTACTACTTTGGCAACTCTGGGCCCCTTTCTCTACATATATTTCGACAGTAAAGCTGAAAACAGATTGCTTAGAGAACAAAAAAATTACCAGAACATTTTGAGGGGTGCTTCTTCAGGTATGATTAGAATCAGAAATCTCGATTTATTGTTAAAGCTTATCGTTTATGTCATAACAAAAATTGTCAGAATCAAACATTCAATAATTTACTTATTGAACGAAGAGGGCTCTTTTTACGTCTTGAAAACCATGAGAGCGGCAAGGGGGGTCAGTATTGCTACAAAAGCCATTGACATGGGTTCTCCTTTGATTTGGCAGCTGAACAAGGATAAAGAGCCACTAGTGACTGAAGAGTTCATTATAAGGTTGAAAGAAGGATCACAGAATACCATCTTGTTAAGTTTGGTTGAACAGCTGACTCAGTTGAATGCTGCTTTGATTGTTCCGAGTTTTGTAGAGGATCGCCTTATTGGAATACTTGTTTTGGGCGAGAAGCGTTCGGGAAAGATGTATTCACAGGATGATTTGGCGGTATTTTCTGTTCTGGCCAACCAAGCTGCTCTGGCTATTGAAAATGCACAATTCTATGAGGAAATCAGAAAGACACAAGAGTCGCTCTTCCAGGCAGAGAAAATGGCAACGATTGGCACCATGGCTGATGGCCTTTCGCATCAGATTAATAATAGGTTCCATGCTCTTTCTTTGATTGCCGGCGACTCCCTGGACGTTATAAAAAATTATGATTGTTCTCAGTGTAGCGAAAAAACAAAGCAGATATTCAACGATCTCAAAAATTCTCTGGAGCGTATTCAAGCTAATGTTCTTCAGGGGGGAGAGGTAGTGAAGGGACTGCTTAAATATTCCCGCCCTGGGCAAGGTGGATTTGAAAGGGTCAGTTTTAAAGATGTCCTGGATGGCGCGGTAGAAATGGTGAGCTATAAGATTAAGCTTAGGGAAATTGACCTCATTAGAGACATTCCATCAAATCTTCCGTGTCTTAATGCTAATATTGTTCAATTGCAGGAAGTTTTTTTTAATCTAATAGATAATGCTTATGATGCTATAAAAGAACGACAGGCATATTTAAATGAAGAAGGATACCGAGGAAGAATCGAGATTTCAGCTATGACAGATCAAACTTGCATACATGTGAATGTTCAAGATAATGGCATAGGTATTAAGACTGAAGATGTGAAAAAACTTTACACGCCTTTCTTTACCACAAAGGCAACTTCACGAAAGGGGACGGGCCTTGGTTTATATGTTATTGAAAAAATTATCGCTTCTCACAGTGGCCAGCTTAAAATAGATTCTGTTTATCGGTCCGGGACGTGTTTTACTGTTAGCCTTCCTGTTAAGCCTGCGCTCGCGGCAGCCTAATTATTACAGACGTGCCCTGATTCAATTCGCTTTTAATCTCAATTGTGCCATCATGATTTTTAATAATTTGATGGCAAATGGAAAGGCCTAGACCAGTACCTTTATCTTTCGTGCTGAAGAATGGATTGAAAATATTTTTTAGGTTTTCTATTGATATTCCACAACCTTCATCTTTTACGATTATCTCAACCTTTTCATTAACAATAGATTTCGCCATAATATAGATTTTCCCTCCGTTAGACATAGAGTCCATCGCATTAATAATAATATTATAAAAGACTTGTTTAATCTGCGCGGCATCAATATTTGCAATTATGTCATGGTTTTCACATTGTTCATTAACTAGTATCCTTCTTTTTAGAAAATCGTTGTTCATTAATTCAAGAATTTCATCCATTATGTTGCATATATTCGTTGGTTTTAAAATTGGAAGAGAGGGTTTAGAAAAATCTAAAAGTTGTCTTACTATGTTGTTAATACGTTCTACTTCTTTGGGGATAATCTTTGAAAATTTTTTTAAAAAATTTTCGTCTTTGTACTTTTCGGGCAAAAATTCAGTGAATGTTTTTAATGCTGTCAGGGGATTTTTTATCTCATGAGCAACTCCAAGTGCAAGTGAGCTCACAGTTTTGAGACGTTCAGATCGCTCAATCTCTTGCTTAAGCAATTCATTTTCTCTGGCTAATTCTTCAGTCGTTTTGCCAAGAAAAAGGCAGTCAATATAATTTTGAATTTTGTCGCGCAAAGGATTAAACAAGAGCGCGATGGTCACGGCGGATAGTAGGCTAAGAAAAATAGATTTGTAGCCAAGGATGCCTCTAAATAACCATTCGCTGATAAAGATCACAATCAAATATATACAGGTAAAAATTGTTATCAAACCTGAATAGAGGAGGCCTTTTCGAAGAACAATCTCAAGCCCCATAACTTGATGTTTAAAAACGGCATAAGTAAAAATCATACAGTAAAGTGAAATGCCTAAATTGGCTAAAGGGTAGAACCCAAGGTTAAAAAAGTATAAAAAATTGATTGTTCCGCAAATACAGCCTATGGCGAGAGCAATGAAAAGCAGAAGTGCTTCGGTTTTCTGTTTTTTATTGATATTTTTTATATAAAAAATAATTAAATAGAAATGTGCTAAGGTTATGGTGATTAGCCAAAAAGCAAACCAGGGTAGATAGAATGGGCCCCTGTTTGGGAGTAAAAGGTAATTATATTTTTGAATAAAATTTGTGAATACTCCATTAGGTATGAATATGAGAATGATAAAAATATAACCAAAAAAATAAAAGGGAAGGCAAGATCTATAATTTGGTTTACCAGTTAGAATATGAATAAAGTGCAATAGGGTAAGAGCAATGGTGGTGACAAAAACAATAGTAATTTTTGCAATTTGTAATGCTATTCCCGATTCGAGGGTTGTTATGCTAAGGATAGTTGCTCCTACGGCCCAGCCAAGAATTGAAACATTCATTGTAAGCCAAGCTTTATGAATAGAATTTAGAGCGCCGAATCTAAAAGCTATGAGGATTACTGTTAAGGTCGAAAATATAAGAATTACGCTTGTGATAGTCAAGTAATTCATCTGTATAGATAGATAGGGAATTGGAGCTTAACGATCGTTCCTTTTTTGATTTTACTTTGAACTAAAATTTTCCCGTTGTGATTTTTGATGATCTGAAAAGAAATTGCAAGGCCGAGTCCTGTGCCAGATTCCTTTTTGCTATAGAAGGGGTCAAAGATGTGGGACAAATCTTCTTCTGTAATTCCGATGCCTTCATCTTTTATGGATATTTCAATAAAACAATTAACTGTTTTTTTTGTTTCAATAGATATTGTTCCTCCATCAGGCATGGCCTCCATGGCATTGAAAATAATATTAAGAAAAACTTGTTTCAATTGTTCGCCATCCGCATAAATGACCACATCTTCGTTTTGATATATTTCAATTAACTTTATCCTTCGTTTTAGAAACTCGCTGCTTAAGAAAATTAAGACTTCATGGATGATTTGTTGGGCATATATTTTTTGAAATTTTGGAGCAGAAGGCTTGGAAAACTGAAGAAGTTGTCGAATTATATTATTGATGCGTTCTGTTTCGGCAGGGATGAGTTTAGAAAATTTTTTAAGGAATTCTTTATCATCGAGTCTTTCTGGCAAGTATTCTGCGAAGGTTTTAATTGTTGTTATTGGATTCCTAATTTCGTGAGCAAGTCCCAAAGCTAAAGCACTAGCAGTCTTTAAGCGTTCAGAGCGTTCAAGCTCTTGTTTTAGGAGATGGTTTTCTTCGGCTATTTCTTGAGGGGTTTTTCCAAGGAATAGCCTATCAACAAACTTTTGTATTCGCTCTCGGATTGGACTAAAAAGTATAGCAATAATGCTTGAAAAAATTAGACTAATAATTAGTGAACTATAGCCAAACAAGCCCTTGAATAACCATTCTGTCAAAATCACCAAAGTTAAATATGTAATCATTAATATAGAAATAAGAATTGAATAGAAAAGCCCTTTTTTGTAAATGATATGTATTCCAATAAGACGATTTTTAAAAATAAAGTAAGTAGCAAGTAAACAATACATTGTGCATCCAAAGTTGCCTATTTGGAATATTGGGAATCTTAGGGGTATTAAAAAATTGAATGATCCAATTAAAAATGAAATTAAAATCGGAATTTGAAAATATTGGATTCCTGAGCTTTTATCAATTAGGTAACTTTTAATTAAGGTCAGATGAATATAAAAGCAGGAGAAGAACCAAGCTGAGAACCAATAAAAATATAATGGTCCTCCGTCCACAAGGATCATGCCTTGGGAAAGTTTATCCGCAGTTTTGAATACTAAATTTGTGAAAAGAATCAAGATGCCGAAAACGAATGCTTGCAGGTAAACAAACAATGTAAATTTTTTGAAATCATTTTTCAAAAGATAAAAAGCCATGTGGCTAATCGCAGGAGCTGTAAAAGTTACGGCAAGACAACCTATGCGCCAGCATAGATCGGCAAGATTGATATGAGAAAGGGGGAGAGTGCTGGCTATGGTAGCGGATGTTCCCCAGGCAAGAAGAGAAACATTGAAAAAAACCCACATTTTATGTACTTTTTCTTTTCCAAAAACCAGAAGTAAAATTGAAAGAACTAAGGATGTTATGCTGAGAGAAAGGCTTGAAATGAAGAACCAATTTATTGAGGGCATGAAATTAGAAGGACTCGCTTATTTTTTTGAGGATTTCTTTTGAAGCAAAGGGTTTTGGGATGTAGTCATCGGCGCCTGCAGACATGGCTTCTTGAGCGATTTCAGGGCTGGCATAGCCGGTGACGATGATGATTTTGATTTCAGGCCGTACGCGTTTAATTTCACGGGTGACCTCAAGGCCGTTTTGTTTGGGCATTTTAATATCGAGCAGGACGAGTTTGATGTCTCTATGGCGCTCAAGTTTTTCAAGACATTCCTTACCGCTGCAGCTAAAGATTAGATCGTAATCGTTTTCAAGGATCAACTTTAAAGATTCTCTAATACCTTCTTCGTCATCACATATTAAGATTCTTTTTTTAGCTGTCATGTTTCCTCCCATGGTGAAAGTTAATGGGTTGTCTGATTATAAAGCGACCGGACTAACGACGGTGATCAGCTTTGCGGGTTTTGAGCCGGTGTTCTTGACAGAGTGAGGGAGGGATGCATCGAAGTAAGTACTGCCATTTTTTTTAAGCTGATAGGCTTTGTTTCCGATCTTTAATTCTGTTTCTCCTTCGAGGCAAAAGATGAATTTATCCGTTCCAGGGGAATTTTCTTCTGCTGGTGTTCCTTTTTGCGGCTCTATGATTAAAAGCTGGGGTAGCATTTTCTTTTTCCCGGTTTGTCTGGCCAGAATGATAGATGATACCTTTTCGTCGTAATTGAAAACCTCCGCCTCTTTTATTGTCTTTTCATCAAAGGCGACCACTTTTTCCTCGGCATTCTCCAGCCCCTTATAAAGCTCCCCAAGGTTGACACCCAAAGCGTCGCATATTTTAAGATGGGTATTGAGATTCCCGGTTGTGACGCCATTTTCAATACGGCTCAATGTGGCCTTGGCGACCCCAGAAAGCTCGGAGAGTTTATCCAGCGTAAGATCCTTCTGTTTCCTTAATGCTTTAAGTTTTTCGCCTAATTTCATAGCCTTCTCCTTTGTTTAAAGATATCATAAATGGAACAAAAAGTCAAACAAAATTGGAAATATTATATGAGTAAATTCAAAAAATAAGGAAATTGTATCAAATTGGCATGCAACAAGTTGTAAGATTAGTTCCATTTATGGAAAAATAATAGTTGACATAAATGGAACAAGATGTATACTCGTTATTGCAACAAAAATTATGTTCAGCTATAAATCAGTAAGTATGATTACATTCGAGCTCAAAGAAAAACTCGCCGAACAATTCCTCAAAAAAGGCATGCCCCGCCATTGCGGTTTATGCAGAGACAACATACTCTGCGCGCGCCGTAATCCTGAATCATTTTGTTTGTGGTTGAAACGCAGGAGGATCTCTATGAGAAGCTTTCTTGTTGTTTTGGGCTTATTGTCTGTTTTCCCGGTTTCTGTTTTTGCTACATCGCCTACGCTGGGTTCCGTTTCTCCGTCTAACGCGGTTATTTCAGCAAACAATTATATGACATTTACTGTCGAGTATAACGATGCGGACGGGTGGACAAATATCAAGACGGCTTACATCCATGTGAACGTATCGACAAACAAGGCAAAATCATTCGAGGCCTATTATAACCGGGCAACCAATAAACTTTATTTACGTAACGATACCAATACTTCATGGGGGACAGGATATGCTCCCGGAGCAGCGCGAATACTTGAGAATTCATATGTGAGGATGGATTGCTCGCAGACAAGCGTTTCAGGTAGCGGCTCGAGGATGACAATTCGCTGGGTGGTTTCATTCAAGGAGACGTTTTTGGGCGCAAAGAACATATACCTCTATATGCAGGATGCTGGGGGATTAAAAGCCGGTTGGACAAAAAAGGGTGCATGCACGATCACAGAACCAGGGACAATCATAGGGCCCGAGGGAGGCGAAGTCCTCTCATCTGACGGGAAGACAAGATTGATTATTCCGGAAGGAGCCATGTCTACAGCGCGTGGTTTTGAGATACTCCCCGTGAATCCAGAGTTCATGGAAGGGGCCATTCCAAACCAGACGATGCTTTTGAATGTTGTTGAATGCAAGCCTTATGGTTTGGTTTTTAATGTCCCCGTTCAACTTATTTATCGATTGGACCAGGCTGGTATTCCGGGGACTCCGGTTGAGTTGGGGCTCTATGATAGCGTCGAACAGAAGATCATCTCTACAGGAAAAACGTCGGTTATTTCTTCAGATGGTTATAGCGTGACTTTTTCAGTGGATCATTTTTCCACATATGCGGCTTTGATGAGCCTTGTGTCTCAAGGTGCGCCGATTGGCGGCGGGGTAAAGATTCCGTTGCCGGATCTTCTAACAGGGGCGTTCAGCCATAGTTTTCCGATCACCGTGGCGCCGGGGCGGAAAAGCATCCAACCTTCGCTTGCGCTTGTCTATCGTTCTTCAAATGCGAATTCTTGGTTGGGCATGGGGTTTGATCTGAAACAAGGATATATCGTCCGTTCAACGCGGCTTGGCGTGCCGACTTATGATGATACCAAAGATACGTTCTATTTAGTTACGGATGCTGGGACAACGGAATTGGTGCATTTGGTTGATAACCTGTATCAAACAAAGATTGAGTCTTCATTTACTAGATTTTATAAGGAGAGCAATGACAGCTGGCGAGCTTTGGGGAAGGACGGCAATGTCTTGAAGTTCGGCGAGACGGATGAAAGCAGGGAGGCGGGTTGGGGAGGGACGTTTAGTTGGTATTTGACCAGGGTTCTGGATACAAATGGTAACGATGTGAAATATGACTACGCTAAAGATGCCGGGAAAACATACTTATTGCGCATCATTTATACAGGAAACGAAAATGCCGGCGTTACGGGCAGGAATTCAGTTGATTTTGTTCTGGAGGACAGGGCAGACCATGTATTTAGCTATATTAGCGGGACAAAGATAGAAACAGCAAAGCGCCTTAAGGAAATCCTGGCAAAGTGTAACGGCGATCTGGTTTGGCGTTATGTCATCGAATATGGCAAGAGTGATGACACGGATCGTTCTGTTGTGGCGTCATTCCAGCAGTGCGCAGGCGATGGTTCCTGTTTCCCTAAACAGGCCTTCGAATACCAGAGCAATAACTAAGATAGAGGTATTTATGCAAAAAATAGTCTCGGTTGTTTTGATCTGTGCTCATATGCTGGTGTTTGGCGGCGCCAGGGAGGCATTGGCATTCAGTATGGCCGGTTCAAGCCTGATAATACAAAGTGGCGCTGTTGTTCAAGGTGCAGGCAGTCGTGTGGCATCGGGTTTTGCTGTCAGCCAGGATAGTTTTGGTGAATCGTGTGTTGGCCGGACCAATAGCGCAACTTTTGTTCTGGAAAGCGGTTATGTTGCAACGACGAAATCGACCCCGCCTCTTTTGGCATATATTATTCCTAACCAGAATTGGCTTGAGAACGGGGTTAAAACGAATGCATTCGATCTGGATGACTATTTTTTGAGTTTTGACGGTAATGCTTTGGATTATTCGGTTAGCGGCAATCAGAGCGTTGTCGTGCAGATTGATCCTGTGACGAACGAGGTAAGTTTTTCCCAGTCTCAGGGTTGGTTTGGGACAGAGGTGGTTATATTTAAAGCAAAAGATATGGAAGGGAACCCCGTTTCTTCGAATGAAGTGACTCTTCAGGTAGAAGGCGTGGATAATGCGCCCGTTCTTGATTTTATTCCGGACATTTATGCGGACGAAAACCAGGAGGTTGTGATTACACCGCATGCGACAGACTTGGATGATGATGAGATCGTGTATGCATTTAGCGCACCGTTTGATGCACAGGGCCGGTGGCAGACAGACTATGATGACGCAGGAATGTATGTCGTCACAGTTAGAGCCACGGATGCCACCGGTCTTGTTGCCAACCAAGATGTTAAGGTTAATGTCAAAAATGTCAATCGTCCGCCTGTCTTGGCAGCTTTGTCCGATATTACGGTTCAGGAAGGCCAATTAGCAGTTGTAACTCCTCAAGCGACCGATGCAGATGGCGATGCCATCACTTATTATTACTCGTCTCCTTGGGATACGGCGGGAAAATGGCTGACAGGATATGATGATGCTGGCTCTTATCCTTATAGCGTCACGGCTTCGGATGGCATCGATACTGTCACCGAAAACGGAACCATTGTTGTTAATAATGTTAATAGATCGCCGGAAGTCGCTTTAAGCTTGAGTACATATACTATCAACAAAGGCGAAGATGTGATAGTCCGGATATCGAGCAGCGATCCGGATGGAGACGGGTTGACCTTTATTTTGAAGAAAGACAGCCAGGAAATAGCCTCCGGTGATCTCGATGGCGTGTATGAGAAAACGATTTCTTTTGATGATGCAGGAGACCACGCGGTGTCAGTAGTTGTCGCAGATACAGGCGGTTTAAGTGTCGAGAGTTCGGTCGGCGTGGATGTCGTAGATCCGAATGCCTCAACGAATCTGATATTTCCGATCATGGGTGATTTCGATGGCGATGCTCTGTGCGATCTGGGGCTATATAACGGCGCAACAGGGGTTTGGGAGGTAGCGATTTCAGAAGGTGGTGTTTTTACGAATGCCTCTGACTGGCTCCAGTCGGGGACGACTGGTGTCGATGTATCTCCGGTAGGGGGAGATTTTAATGGTGATGGAAAAGCCGATGCCGGACTGTATAACAAGACGAACGGTGAACTGCGTATAGCCTTATCGACGGGAAGCGGATTGTCTTTGCCTGCGTTATGGCTGGATTTTACGGAAAATCCTTCATCATGGCTTGTTTTTTCTGGGAATTTCAACGGAGATAAATATTGTGATTTCGGGTTATATAACAAAGAAACAGGAGAGGTGCGAGTCGTTTTAAGCCAAGGCAGCGGTTTTGGTGCCATGACGACGTGGCTGGCCGGTTTTGGAACGAATTATTCGATGTTGATGGGGGATTTTAACGGAGATTCATTGGCAGACCTCTGCCTTGTTAAGAAATCAAGCGGTGAATATAAGGTCGCGCTTTCCAATGGTAGGACTTTTCTGGACGGCGGCGTTTGGATTTCAGGATTCGGGGCCGGCAAAGAGCCCGTAGTTTCAGACTATAACAACGATGGGATTTCAGATGTTGGATATTGGGACAAATCCAGCCAGGATTGGTATTACGCGGTTTCGACCGGAGAAAATTTTTCGACAAAAGGACTCTTGGGGAGTTTTGGCAGCAGTGCCGATGAATTCGTTACAACTGGTGATTTTAACGGCGATGGCATATCCGATCGCGCCGGCTATGACCATGAATTGATTGGAATTTTACGATGGAAAACGCAGATTACCGATCAAAGGCCGCCAGATCTGCTTCGGCAGATTGCTAATGGTATCGGAGGTAAGACGGAAATTGTGTATTCTTATGCTTCTATCGCAGATAATCCTGGGCTGCCGTTTCCGGTGCAGGTGGCATCCGAGATTAAGATCATTGATACGCTGCCCCTTGGATCACCGCAAGAATCTTATAATCAGCAGTTTGTCTTTTCGGGTGGCTATTATGATGCCGTTGAGCGTGAATTCCGCGGATTTGGGAAAGTTAAGGCACTTGATCCCGTTACGGGAAATTACACGGAAACGTATTTCTATCAGGGTAAGCTTGATCAGGATGGCGCCTTGAAGGGGCAGATAGAAAAGATTGCCGCATTTGATGGGAATGGCCGTCAAATCAGTCAGGCGAGCAATACCTACGATGTCAGGAAGGCCGGTCCTGCCGATAATGTTCTTGGGTTTCCTGCTTTGATTCGTCAGGACACGATTGTGTGGGAGGAGGATGGCTCTGTATTAAGCACAGCCAGTGAATTTGATTATGACGCTATAGGCAACCCCCTTGAGGTAAGGAGTCTGGGAGACATTTTAAAAGAAGGCGATGAAAAAACGACGGAAACAACATTTGCACGCGCCTATGAGACGGGTTTGAATAGGCCGTTAGAGGTTATCTTGAAGGATAAAGACGATGCTGTCGTGACGAAAAAAAGCTTTGAATACGATTCGCGTGGCAATGTAGGCAAGGAGTCTATGGTTGTCGTCAATCCTTTAACGGGCGGTCAGCAATCGGTCGCCCGCAGTTATTTATACGACATTTTTGGTAATGTGGTGGCGACGACAGATGCTTTGGGCCGTACAGTGACGACGGAATATGAGACGGTATTCAATTCCTTTCCTTTGAATATCGCTAATACTTTAGGCCACGTAGTTTCTTACGTTTATGACCCAAAATTGGGCGTGATCATCCAGTCGACAGATCCTAACGGTAATATGAGCTCGACCTCTTATGACTCTCTCGGTCGTCCTGTCCAGACAATGAACGCTTATGGTGAAGTTGTAACAGAATTCAATTATCCTGATTTCAATACCAAAGCTTCCCGGCAGGGCAATCTTGAAAAAACGGAATATGTGGATGGCCTGGCTAGAAAATACAAAACGGTTTCAAACGGTGAGGACGGAGAAAATAGCCGTCAGGTTTCGACTGAGACCTATTTCGACAATATAGGCCGGGTCGAAAAGGAATCAATTGCGCATTATGTCGATGAGCCGGAAGCCCAGATTTCATATGTGCGATACGAATACGATATTCGCGGCCGCATCACAAAGACGATATCAGATTTTCCGGGGACGGCCAAAGACGCCGAAAGCCAGGTTTTCTATGTGACACCGCTTTATGTTGAGACTGTTGATCCGATGGGCCACAAGAAGGGAATCCTAAAAAACATTTACGGCAATGTTATTGAAGTCACGGAATTCACCCAAGGTGGGGTATACAAGACAGTTTACGACTATGATATCCAAGATAACTTGCTTAAGGTGACAGATACCCAAGGGAATATTTCGCAAATCTGGTATGATTCTGCGGGACGCAAGATCAAAATGGATGATCCCGATATGGGGGTCTGGACATATGAATACGATCTTTTGGGAAATTTAATCAAGCAGACCGATGCAAAAAATCAGGTTCTGGAATTCAGTTATGATGATTTGAATCGGCTGACCGGCAAGCAAGTCGATGGGCAAATACTTGCAACATATATTTACGATGAAGCAGCCAAGGAGAACTGCATAGGCCGCCTGTCGAAAGTCGTCGATGGTTCCGGGACGACGGAATTCTTCTATGACAAGCTTGGCCGGGAAATAAAGTCCGTCAAGACTGTCGATGCTCACGCATATGAGGTTCAAAGAGAATATGATGCCTGGGATCGTCTGACAAAATTGATTTATCCCGATAGCGAAGCAGTCGAATATTCTTACGATACCAATTCCGGATTTCTGGAAAGAGTGTCCAGTACTTCGACCTCAACGGATTACGTAAATTCAATAGACTATGACAGTCAAGGGCGCATACGTCGTATTCGGTATGGTAATGGTGTAAGCACAGATTATAGCTATGGCCAGGATTTGAGATTGGCGCGCATAGACACGGTGAGCGGAAGCGTCCATCTGCAGGATTTGAACTATATCTTTGACAAAAACGGCAATGTGGCGACCTTAACGGATAATCTGCGTAATAATATCCGCACGTTCGGCTATGATGAGCTGGATCGCTTGACTTCCGCGCAGAATATTCCCGATGGAGACGGCGTATCCAATCATAATTTTCAATACGATGCCATTGGCAACATGACGTATAAGTCTGATGTTGGTTTTATGCTATACGGCGCGAATGCCGGGCCACATGCCGTGACGTCCGCAAGCAGTTATAGCTACGAGTACGATGCCAATGGAAACATGACGTCAGGAAAAAATAAAACCCTGGAATATGACGTTGAAAATCGTATAATTAGGATAATTCAACCCGATGCCGTGACGTCATTTATGTATGACGGGGACGGAGGGCGGGTAAGGGTTTCTCGAACCGCCGACAACGAAACCCGGACCACAACTTATATCGGATCGCTCTTTGAAAAGGACGATTGCACAGATTCCGGAAATCAGCTTACGCAGATTAAACATGTCTTTGCAGGATCGACGAGAGTTTGCAGCATTAAATCTGTGGCTGGCGGGTCGGCAGACATAAACTATTATCATGGAGATCATCTGGGGTCTTCAAGCATTGTTACCGATCAGAACGGCCAGCAGGTCCAACATCTGGAATACGCGCCTTATGGTAGTGTTTCCAAAAACGAAGGCGTGGATGTCACGGATTACAAATTCACCGGTAAGGAGCTGGATGCAACGGGGCTTTATTTCTACAGCGCGCGCTACTATGATCCCGAAATCGGCCGCTTCGTTTCAGCCGACACCGTTGTCCAGGCGCCCTACGACCCTCAATCCCTGAATCGTTATTCCTATTGCCGCAATAATCCGCTGAATTACATGGATCCAAGTGGGCATTTTTGGTTTATAATTATCGGCGCGATTTTAGGAGCAATATCAGCAGCAGTTAATGATCAACCTGTTTGGCAAGGTCTGTTATTAGGTGCCTTGGGAGCTGGTTTAATTGGCGCGGGAGCAACGGCAGCAAGTTCATTGTGGGGACCTGCGTGGGCTTTTGTCGGAGCTTCAGCCGGAGGGGCTGCATCAGGTGCCATAAATGGAGCAGCTTACGGTGGCGATATTGGAATGAACGCTTTGGTTGGAGGAATAGGCGCTGGCATAGGATGTGGGTTAGGTTATTCGGCTGGTGATCAATTCTGGCCAGGTTTTGCTGCTGCGGTACTTGGGGGCGCAGGGAGCGGTGCTATTGGAGCGGCAATCTTTGGTGGCGACCTTGGTCAAGGTGCCTGGATGGGGGCGTTATATAGTTCTGTCGGTTATCTTGCAAATAGAGTTGCGGAGTCAGGAAACAGAAAACCAAAAACAGAAACTGAAAAACAGACTGAGCAAAAGAGAGCTGCTAATCTGCAACAGACCTTGGATGCGGCACGTGAAGAAGGCGGAGTCGAAGGACAGCTCAAGACTGCTGCAAAAATAGCAGCTGTTTCAGAGAACAAGTTTATACGTGTTCTAGATAGCGCTCCATCTGAAAATTGGCTTAATGTAAGTACAGAAGGCAAGTATTTCAATCATGGTCTTTTTTGGGGGGATTATACGAGTTCTATGATACAGTCTGGATGGGGGTTAGGAGTAGGAGTGATTGTTGCCGCAGCTGCATCTTTTCCTTTTAATCTTTTGGCTGGCGCTGCTGTTGTCGCATCAAGCATAACTTATGCAGTTGATGCAGCTAGGAGAGCGTGGGTTCCAATTTATGGAGAGCAGCAATATCATTACCCTGTGATTAAAAATGCAAATACAAAATAATACAGTGAAAAAACAATTTAGCTTTCTTGAAAAATTTAAATTTATATACATACTCGGTTTTTACACACTTTTAATATTTTCTGATCTGGTAAAATTATTAAAAACGATTTTTATCAAATCTCAAGATATTATTAAATACGGAGATTTTTGGCTCTATGTCAATATTGGATTAATCTTAATTTTTATGGGAATAATATCAATAAAAAATAATAAAGAAAAGATTGCTGTTAGTACTCTTGGTGTTGCTCTTATTCTAAATCCTCTAGGAAAATACTTAGATTATCAATTGAATTTAGTATTAATAATTTTTTTAGAATTAGGGAGTCTATATTTCTTTTGGCTGGCCAGCAAAATTTATAACAATAAATTTAAAGGATATGGCGGTATTAATAAAATCAAAATTTTTATAATTTTAATTGTTTTATTAATACCGCCTATTTTAATTGGGTTATTTGCGTTTATTCAGAGTAGAGCGCAGCACTCTTTAATTCTTCACTAGAAGGGGCAATTTAAGGAATGATACTGGGAAAATGATTGGGACGGTTGTTCATACCTAGGAGGGGAAAACAAGTGATCGGACCTCAACGGGGATGTGACTGTCGCTGAAAAACGGGGAGGGAATATAGAATGAGAAAGACAGCCTGCTTTATTTTCCTATCTTTTTTAGTATCGGGGTGCGCTTATATCAGCCAAAATTTGAAAGTTGAACCTTCAGCAAATATTTTATCTTCTCAGGTAGGCGCTGGTAAAAAGATCGGTCTATGCGTTGTAGATGAAAGAGAAGATCGGATCATTGGCAATAGATCGAATGTTTATGGGATGAAGACGGCCAAGATTACGACTGATCAAGATGTGCCAGAAATTTTGCAAACGGCGATGTCGGATGGGCTGCGGAAGAAAGGCTTTCTTCCTGTGGCAAAAGATGAATCAGCTACATCGATGAAAGTTGAATTAAGGGTTCTTGCTTATGATGTAGAAATGGGCTTTTGGACAGGTGGCAATATCGGAAAATCCACAATTAAGATTGTTGCAACAAATGCTGCGGGTCAAACATATGAAAAGATGTATCATGGGCAAAGAGAGATCAGAACTTGTTTTCTCGGTTCGCAAGAAACAAATGCCAAAGTAGTCAATTGCGCATTTTCTGCTGCAATAGAGAATATTTTTAACGATAAAGATCTAATAGATTTCTTGGTTAAGGAGGAGAAATAATAGAGGCGTCTATTTTTAGATAAAATAGTACTAGATAGTAGCAGATAACCCATACTGGTTTTAGCTTTGATTGGAGGGGGATGGATGAAGGCGATTGGGGAGACATGGTTGATTCAGATTGAAATTACAAATGCATGCATACATCAGTGTTTGCATTGCACGCGCTTTGTCGGACATCACGGCAAGCCCTATTTCATGGATTTGGGGACGTTTGAAAAGGCCCTTGATTCTTTGGAAGGCTATCCGGGAGGAGTGGGTGTGATGGGGGGTGAGCCTACTCTTCATCCGAAATTCAGGGAGATTTGCGAAATCCTGCGCAAGAAGATGCCCCTGGAGAAGCGATTCTTGTGGACTTCCGGCTACAAATGGAAAGAGTATCGGGATATTATCCGTCAGACGTTCGCCGAGAACATTTATTACAATGACCATGAAGATGATACCCAGAAGCATCAGCCTCTTTTGATCGCGATGGAAGATGTGCTGGATGATCGCGCCTTCATGCGTACCTTGATCGATAAATGCTGGATACAGGAAAAATGGTCGCCTTCGATTAATCCAAAGGGTGGGTTTTTCTGCGAAGTCGCCGCAGCCATGGACATGCTTTTTGATGGTCCTGGCGGATATCCTCTGGAAAAAGGCTGGTGGAAGAGGACGGTAAAGGATTTTGAAGACCAGATCAACAGGTATTGTTTTCGGTGCAGCGCCGCTTTGCCCTTGCCGCCTTTCAAGAACCAGAAGGGGGATGAGCTGGTCTCTGCGTCGAATTACGCCGAATTGCAAAAGATCTGCAGCCGCAAATTCCGTGAGTCTAAAGTCCGGCTCATTGACACAAAGTATACAAAAGAACAAATCCTGGAATGGAGTAAGAGCTGGCAACCCTGGGTTTATACGGGTGAGCAGGGCCGCAAGACCCTGTATGATCTCTATGGATGGTGGCATGGGTTCTGGGTCACGCAGGGCAAAAAAAGCCGCAAGCGCAAAAAGAAACAACAGCAGGCTAGAGCATAACGATCTTGGATAATCAAACTTCTTCAAAGGGCAAGAAACGCTTGGCTTTGGTTTTTCATCGGAATTCCCGGGTTGCGATGGGGGAGCGCTGCATGGAGATCCTTCGGCGCGATCCGCTTTTTGAGCTGCATCAATTTGATATGCAGGAGATCCAGTCGGTCAAGGGCGGTTTCGATTTTTATATCCGCTTTGACGACGGAGATTATACGATTGTGATGCCTCAACGCCTGCACCCGGCCGCCTGGTGGATTTCCGATACCCACCTCAAGAAACCTTACAAGAAAATCAGAAGACAGGCCGCAAATTATGATGCGCTTTTCCTGGCGCAAAAAGACGACATCCAGCGATTGAAGAAAGATACGAGAGTTACGGCTCATTGGCTGCCGTGGGCTGCCGATGCGCTGAAGCCGGGACAGATATTTTTGGGCGACGATCAGCGCCTATACGACATCTGTTTTATCGGCACGGAAGGGAAATACAGCCTTCGAAAGGTGGTCATCGAGACGCTCAGGTATTATTATCCCAATTCTTACATCGGTCGTGCCGAACGCGAACAATTATACGATTTTTACTCCAAAGCCAAGATTGTCGTTAATTACCCGATCCATAACGATATCAACGCCCGGTTCTTTGAGGCTATGGGGGCGGGGGCCATGTTCTTGACGCATCGCGTGAAGGGGAACGGCGTTGATGAGCTTTTTGAAGAAAACAAGCATTTGGCCATGTTCGATGATATCCAGGGCGAGATGAGGCAAAAGATCGAGTTTTATCTGGCGCATTCTGAAAAGAGGATGGAGATCGCAAAAAATGGTTTTGATCTTGTCAACGGTCGCCACACGTATCGAGACCGGCTCAAGACATTGTTTAAGACTCTCGGCATAGCATTATCGGAGGGTCATTAGCTTGTATCGTATATCAAAGGGTATGGAATCGAAATTTGACCTGTTTTCGCCTTTCTGGTTCTATAGGTCCAGATACGAAGAGTGGTTTATTATCCGCATCTTTGGCATTTATTACTGGTTTCACGAAAAAAAGAAAAAATCGGCGTAAGGCGCCGGATTCATTTAAGACAGTCCAAGAGAAGACCGTATGAGCAATCGAAAGATCGTCGACCCCAATCTCTACGACGCGAATTATTATTATCATGATAACGAAGGGTGCCATGAATACGCGCAAGGGCTGGATATCGCTATCCACCCTAAATATAAGCACGTCCTGGAGATCGCTGTTCCGCGACAAGGCGATGAAATCTTGGATGTCGGTTGCGGCAGGGGCGAATTATTATATTATTGCGCAAAGAAGGGAGCTCATGTATTAGGTCTGGATTATAGCAGGACGGCCGTTGATATCGCCCGGCAGACGATACAGATGCTTCCTGTCGGGATGAGGTCTTTTGCCAGGGCTGAGATTGGCGATGTTGCCGATCATGATTTTTCCAGGCGTTACGATCTGATTTTTATGCTTGATGTTTTTGAACATATGAATGACGATCAGTTAGGACGAACCTGTGAGAAATTCAAGAAAATCCTCAAAGAAAACGGAAGGATCATCATCACGACACCAAACCTTTATTATGAGAAGTATCTTCAGCCGATCAAAATGGCTCTGGATCTTCCATTCCGGTTTTTGAAATGGACCTTCCGTGTGTTGAGAGGTAAGTATCGGCCTAAGAACGTTGCTGAATTCATGAGGAATGCGTTAAAGGTCAAAGTTGTGGGAAGGGGAGAAGCTGGAAAGGCCTTGCATGTGAATGTCTGCACGCCCGGCAAAATTAAAGCCATGCTGAGAGATTTTAAAGTGGACATCTGGTGTGAAGATCCGTCATGGGCGCCCATCAGTTTAATGACTAGAAAATGGTGGGGTAGGCAAATCGTTGCTGTGGCGAGACGCGGATAATTTTTTTTGCTTTATTTGTTCCATAATTGGAATATAAATGTATTCGAAATGGAATTAATTGGGATGAGGAGTGATCTAAGATGAGAAATCTTTTGAAGGATTTTCTAAGTCAGGGCCGACGGCTAGAGGAAATAGATAAGCAAGAAGGTCATTTTGGAATCAAGGAGGGGAGGATTGTTTTTAAAATAGCCAGATCTCTTAATGATTTCTCCGTGGTTGTCGAGATTGGAGCCTATAAAGGAAAATCTACTTGTTTCATTGCCGAAGGGCTCAAGGGCTCATCTTCAAGATTATATT
>Ga0265297_10004551_pt1 | contig 22443 bp, 15 predicted proteins | sample Munlanlwell13791_FD_192502 | JGI IMG/M metagenome (GOLD analysis project Ga0265297, IMG submission 192502) | Leachate microbial communities from a municipal landfill in Southern Ontario, Canada - Leachate well 137-91 | ecosystem: Engineered > Solid waste > Landfill > Unclassified | place... | reverse complement strand
AAAAGAAAACATCATTAATATTTATTGAATTTTAGTAATTTTATTGATAAAATATTTTTACTTGAGTGATTAATATTTAAAACATGGCGGGGTGGTAGCTCAGTTTGGTTAGAGCGCCTCCCTGTCACGGAGGAGGTCGCGGGTTCGAGTCCCGTCCGCCCCGCCATGTTTTAAATAAAATGCCGTTGGTTTACGCCGACGGTTTTTTTATACAAATAAAAAGGCTTCGCAAAAATGCGAAGCCTTGTACTCTTTACTTGTACTCTTTATTGATGCGGGTAAGAATCGTATTCTTGCCCCACGACGATGGCAAAATATGCCACGCCGCTAGGATCGAAATATTGATTCCCCGCATACTCGACTTGAACCCGGTAATTACCTGGTTCAAGCTGGAATGTCGCAATATCACCATGCGACACCCCAATTAAGAAAATTCCCGGCACACCGTCTTTATATATATCAACGGTTGTGCCGTCCGGAGCAATGCCGGCGGTATGGACGATTACTCGTCCCATTGTCGGTGCCCGAACCGTCACCTTGACGATGTTGGAATTAACATCGCCGGATCGAGCCTGGACAATGTAGTCGCCAGCAACAGTCTGCTGGAACTTGCCGTTAGCATCGGCATTTGTCCAGGTGAAGTTGGCGGCAACAACGTTACCGTTCTGGTCGAAACCAGTTGCGGTGAACAAAATTTGCTCACCAGGATTGACGATTTGATCAGCTGTCGGCTCGATCAAAATCGAGGTCAACACCTGATCCGTGGGAGTTCCACCCCCACCGGAACCGCCAGGACTTATTCCACCACCTCCACCGGAGCCAGTTGATCCTCCGCCGCCTCCTCCGCCGCAACCGGCGATACCACACGCAAACGTCAGAACCAAAATACAAAAAATAGCCGAAATTCCGAAAATCTTCACTAGAAACACCTCCTTAATTTTTTTGATATTTTCGGAAATTTATATACAATTTTAAAATGCGATTTTAAATTACATGTTACTATAGCATTTTTACTTTAAAATGTCAATCTTTTCAACTGTTATTAAATTTATTATATTAATCATTTAACGTTCGTTAAGTAAATAACCTTAGAAAATTAAAAGTTCTCTTGACATTATTTTAAATTTACTATAATTTAAAGTATTAGTATAAATTATGCGGATGGGCCAAATGGTTTATCTGCGCTCAAGAAAGTAGTCAGGGGTGAGTAGTAAGTAGTCAGGAGTAAGAAGTCAGTGATAAGTGGTAAGTAAAACAAAATTTGTATTTTATAGATTTAGACTAAGAAGGAGAACCGAAGTAAGTTAGGAATTCTTTCAAATTAAATAGCACTACTAATATTAATAGGAGTTTTTTATGTTAAATAAACTATTTGGAAAAATAGTTTGTAGTTTAGTTTTGGTTATTTCAATAGTAGGAATTTTTTCACATGCTTATGCTGGTAACTTAGGTGGAAGTCCTACTGCAACAGCATCTGATAATATTGCGGGAAATACTGCAAATTATTTGATCAATATGCGAACTTCTGACTCGGGAGCATTAATCGCTAATGATCAAATTCGCATCACTTTTCCTGCAGGTTTTAATATTACCGGTTCAGGATTAGCAGGATATGCAGGAATTGCTGGAAATGCTTTATATTCAATCGAAGGCAATACTGCGATATTAACACTAGATGCTGGCGCTACAGTCGGAAATAATACTTTTGTATCGATTAATTTATCCGGCGTCATAAATAATCAAACTGCAGCTACAAACTATCATTTAACAATTCAATCCACACATTCGGGTTCAACAGTTGACGGCCCGACTAATACTTTAAGTTTTTCGATAATGCCCCGGGCTCCCAATCAAATACAAAGCTCGATTAATCCAGATGGAAATACTCAAGTTCTTCCGGGAAGCGTAACAACTATCACAATTACTTCTGAAGATGAATTTGGTAATCCTACCCCCAATCAGGAAGCTTTGTGGAGTAATGATAATGGTAATTTTAGTTTAGATACTACTACGGGAACAACTGATTCTAACGGTCAAAATTCTGTTCACTTAACTGCACCGCTTACTACCGAAGAAGTAACTAATGTTACTGCTCAAATCGGCGGAGTGGTCACCCATATTACACTAACAAGCGGAGATGTTTATGTTAATCACGGACCAACGACCTCAATTTCTATTACTCCAGTCGGACCTCTTAACTTAACATCTGATCAATCTCAGACATTTCTTGCTCAGGCTCATGATGAATACGGAAATTCATGGGATATAACCGCTGATGTTGTTTGGCACGCCAATGATCCAGTTGGCGGTTTTGTTGATAATACTTATAATGCCGGAAAAGTTGGATCTTGGACAATTTATGCTTCGTATAATGGTTTTGAGTCAAATAATGTAACTGCCAATATTACCCACGGCGCGGCAGTTCTAATCTCAACTACACCAGAAAATGTTGATTTGACATCAGACCAAACTCAACAATTTAATGCTCAAGCCACTGACGCTGACGGAAACATTTGGGATGCAACTGACGAAGCCGTTTGGACAACTACCGATCTTGCCGGAACCGTAGTAAACGGATTATATTCGGCTCATAATGTTGGCGATTGGGAAGTTCGCGCTTCCTTAAACGGACAAGAAGACAGTTCGTGCGTTCATGTTTCACATGGCATCGCCACATCCATTAATATTACGCCTGCCAATTCAATCAATCTGAACGCTGATCAATCTCAGACATTTTTAGCTTCTGCCGCTGACGCTGACGGAAACACTTGGGATATAACCGGCGATGTTGTTTGGCACGAAAATGATCCATGGGGATCTTTCACCGACAACACTTACAGTGCCGGACAAGTTGGCGCTTGGACAATTTATGCCACTTTGGATGTATTAACATCTAATAGCGTTACAGCAAATATCAGCCATGGAGAAGTGGATCATGTGATAATTACTCCAATTAATCAGCATCTTGCCAATTCCGGAGATACACAAATCTACACTTTAGCTGCTTATGATATTGATGGAAATGTTTGGGATGTTACAACTCAAGCTGTATTTACCACAACTGATCCAAATGGCAATTTTGTAGATAATATCTATACTGGCGGAAAAATAGGAACATGGGATATTAATGCTTCGTACGATGGTCATACAAATACAACCAATGTATTTGTAGACAATCATGGTGTCGCTACATCTCTCACAATTGATCCTGTTGGTCCAATTGATATGACTGCAGACGATCACGAAGATTTTTTTGTAACTGCTCATGATAATTATGGAAATTCATGGGATGTTACTAATGACGCGACTTATCACGAAAATGATCCATGGGGATCTTTCACTAACAACACTTACAGTGCCGGACAAGTTGGCGCTTGGACAATTTATGCTTCCATCGAAGCAGTTAATTCTAACAATGTAACTGTAAATGTTAGCGTTGGTGTTTTGCATCATGTTAATATTACTCCTGATACCACCCAAAATATCACTGCAGGAGATACTGTTCAATTTTCTGCTCAAGGATATGATTCAGATGGCAATCCTATTAGCGAACTAATATATAATTGGAATAATGCCACAGTTTCAGGACTTTTTAACACCACCACTGCTGGCGCCTACACTGTTTTCGCTACTGCCAACGGTGTTCATTCAGCTGAAGTTACAGTTAATGTTGATCATAATGTAACCACTAATGTTGTAATTAATCCTAATGACACTCAAAACATTCTTGCGGGCGGTCACATCGACTTTACTGCCACTGCCTTTGACGCTTACGGCAACGAAACAGGTGATGTTATCACTTGGACAGGAACCTCAGCCGCAGATTGTGGATTATTCAACAATACCACCATGGGCACTTACACAGTCTATGCCACTGCTAATGGTATTCCTTCAGCTCACATCACTGTAAATGTCGATCACAATGTAACCGCCAATGTTGTTATTACTCCTAATGATACTCAAAACATCATTGCCGGTGATCACGTTGATTTTACCGCTACTGCTTATGACGCCTATGGCAACGCCACAGGCGACGCCATCACTTGGACTGGCACTTCTGCCGCAGACAGCGGATTGTTCAATACCACCACAGCAGGAACATATACAGTTTTCGCTACTGCCAACGGTGTTCATTCAGCTGAAGTTACAGTTAATGTTGCGCCGGGCGCTTTGCATCACATCAACATTACGCCAAATGTAACGCAAACAATCACTGCCGGCGAAACTGTTCAATTTAGCGCCCAAGGATTTGATGCTTATGGCAACATCATTGAGGGATTAACTTATACTTGGACAAATGCGACCGCGACTGGTTTATTCAATAACACCACAGCTGGCACCTATGCGGTGCAGGCTCATTTAGATGCGATTGACAGCAATCTGGTTAATGTTACTGTTTTGCCAGGAGAACTTCATCACATTAATATTACCCCTAATACTGATCAAACAATTGCAGCTGGCGACACTGTTACTTTCACTGCCACGGCCTATGATCAATATAATAATGCCATCAGCGGATTAGTATTATCATGGGATAATGCAGAAAATGGTGTTTTCAATAATACCAGCAAGGGCGCATACACAGTTTACGCATACGTTGGAGCAATTGAATCAAATCATGTCAGTGTAACGGTGAACCCAGGCGCACTTTACAGAGTAACAATTAGCGCTGCCACTACCAGACATCTTACAGCTGGAGAGACTTATACCTTTACGGTTCAATCTTATGATCGTTTTGGAAACAGTCTAACAGGGCAAACTTACACTTGGACAGGGACTTTAACAGGGACAGGATTATTCAATACTACAACTGCTGGAACATATTACGTTCAAGCTCACAATAGTGGAATAGATTCCAATATTGTTATGGTTGTGGTAAGCCCCTCAACAGTAAATCACATTGTGATTACACCTAATAACACTCAAACCATTACTGCAGGCGCAACGCTTTCATTTAGCGCTCTTGCCTACGATGTCTATAATAATGTGGTTTCTGATCAAACTATCTCTTGGAGCGGCGCAACAAACGGTGTGTTTAATAACACTGTTTCTGGCGCATATACAGTTTATGCGTACATTGGCGCAATCGAATCAACCCATGTAACAGTTAATGTCAATGCAGGCGCTTTGCATCACATCAACATTACGCCAAATGTAACGCAAACAATCACTGCCGGCGAAACTGTTCAATTTAGCGCCCAAGGATTTGATGCTTATGGCAACGCTATTGCTGGGCTAGTTTTCGGCTGGAATAACACCGATGCAACAGGACTATTTACTAATTCAACTCCAGGAACATATACGGTACAAACACATGTTGATGCTATCACTTCTAACACTGTAAATGTTTCAGTTATTCCTGTAGTAGGCGGATTCTTTTCAACTGAAAGTTTAGGATCAAATACACAAGATCCTACACCAACCGTCAATACAATCTTACCAGATTATAATAAAGAAACAGTTTCTACAGTCAGCGCTAATCCTTTAGAAAGTATTAGAAATAATAAGAATGATTTCTTAATTATTCTCTTGGTAATATTGGGTGCGGCAATGTTATATTATGGATATTCACTTAATTCTAAAAAAGATAACAGTTCTCTTCATTCTCATTTATAACTAACTGCATTCTAGATACTCAAAAACCCGCCAATAATTGGCGGGTTTTTGTATTTAAGTAATTTATATTTTATTGCGCTGAAGCAGTAGGTGTGCTAGATACAGAAGATGTTGGTTGCGGAGAAACTACATTGCTGTCCGAAGAAGAAGTTTTAGGATTAATAAATCGTTTAATTTTTGCTTGTTTTAGTATTTCATTAAACCAGTCATTATATGCTTTATCAACTGTTCCTTTTATATCTTCAACTTTAATGACGTGATAACCAAAATCTGTTTTAACCGGTACAGCGCTTACTTCTCCTTTTTTCATAACAAAAACTGCATCTTCAAATGGTTTGACCATCATACCTCGAGAAAACCAACCTAACTCTCCGCCATTTTCTCTAGATCCCGTATCCTCAGAATATTGTTTGGCTGCATCTTCGAAAGATATTTCACCTTTACTGATTTTCGCAATCAAGTCTTTAGCGAGGTTTTCGTCTTTAACTAGAATATGCTTTGCATCAATTTTTAATATCATTTCATCTTGAATTTTCTGAATCAATAATTGGTCAGCCATTAATTTCTTGAAATCTGGTTCAGATAAATTAAAAATTTGTTTTAAAACCGTCTTAATATCTTGTTGACCTTGCTGTTTTAACTGATCGGATAAATCCTGATAACTTTTATCTATCTCAGCTTTAGTGATCTTAATTCCATGCTGATTGGCTTGTTGACGCAATATTTCTATGTCAATCATTTGCTCAAGAATCTGTTTTTCCAATTCGGAATTTGTCGGGAGCGTCTGATTTGATTGAGCAGCGGCTTGATTAGCATAATATCTAGTAGAATCTAACTGTTTATAAAAATCCTTAACCCAAATAATATGTCCATTTACCATTGCGGCTGGATAAGGATATATTTTAGTCATAAAAACCGTAACTTTTTGTTGATCGGGATATTTTTTGCCATTACTAAGTGTATCCGGATAATTCTTGTAGATTATCATGGCAAATATTCCACCAACAATAATATAGATTGCAATAATTGCAATTATTAACAATTGCCACCATTTCAGTTTGCTTTTTTTCGTTTTTTTCTCCATAGTTTTCTCCTTACTAAGATATTTTATCTATAAAACATTAATATTTAAAAATAACAATAACAGTGAAATTCCAAACACTGCGCTGTGTTTTATTAATTCTTTGGAATTTAAATGCTTAGAAATAGTTAATTTAATTAATCCACCCAATAAATAGAAAAATATTAAAATAAAAATACTTTTTGCGATTCCGCCAAAATTAAAATAATTTATAACATTACCCAATTCGCAGAATATAATAAATACACTAAATGAATATATATATTTTATAAATGTTTCTTGATAATTTTTCAACGAAATAAAGAAAAAAATGGCTCCTGCGATAATTCCTAACGAAATTGATGACCACGGAAGTAATGAATTTTGCAAAAGATTATAATTAATTACACAAAGAGCAAATATAAGAATATAGCTTAATAAATCAAAGTTGTCTCTATAAACAAACAAATAGAGCATTCCAAAATTTGCAATCAAAATTATTAAAGATAATAACGAAAACTTATCTATAAAACAAAATATAACACAAACGGCAACCGATAAAATAATTATGGGTAAATTTTTGATTATCTTGATCATTGATTAAGATAATCATTACCAATTATTAATGTTATGTCAATATCTTTTTGATTATTTTTTGGTTTGGTTATAACTTGAGCGCCAAAACGATCTTCAAGATATTTAATCGTGAAAGGAAATTTTCCACTGCCATAATCATAAATAACTGTTTTATCAACAGTCTCATTATTCTTATCCAGGTTTATAATATTGTAGCCGTAACTAGTTAATAAATCCGCTGCTTCTTTTCCAGTTCCTGCTTGAGATGATCCATTTAATACTTCGATTCTGGCATTTTCTTTCTGCAAATAAGGATCGGTAAATATTTCATGAACAATTTTTTGAATTTCTTTATAATCACCTGTCTTGGTAACTAAATAATAGGCTCCATCACTATAAGAAGTAAGTGGTCCTTCGGCGCTATTATCTAAAACTTTGGTGATAATATTGTTTGCATCAAAACCCTGCAGAATGTCCGCAAGCCTTTGCATATCTTTCAATTCTATATCAGTTCGCAGATGATCGCTTAAAATGTCCAAAATACCGGAAATTTTTGCAGGGTTTGCCATAATTCCCAAAGATAAAAGCTTATCTTTTAAAGCCATTAGTATTTGTTGCTGGCGAGCCGATCGATCAAAATCAGAAGTAGTTTCCCTTGATCTTGCATATTTCAAAGCCAAACTGCCATCCATGTGAGTCTGTCCGGTTTCAATATAAAAAGGATCATAGCCTATCATATCTTCCGCCGGATAAAAAGGATCATCGATAACTTTCGGCACATTAATATCGATTCCTCCAACTTCGTCAACTATTTTCTTGAAACCGTCAAAATCCATTTTTACATAATAATGAATCGGTAAATCCAATATTTTGGAAATAATCTCTTTTGTGAACTGAGCCCCGCCGCCAGTTTCCGCATCATTAGCTTCTCCGTATGAATAAACTTCATTGATTTTTCCTTTAAATTCCGGCAGATCAACATATAGATCTCGAGGAATGGAAAGAGTAGCGATTTTTTTATTATTTGGATCAATGCTTACAACTTGAATTGTATCTGTTAAATTGCCTCCGGGATGCAACGCGCCGCCTGCGCCAAGAAGTAATATATTTATTCGGCCATCGCCTTCACCTTGCAATTTATCAGGAGAAATATTATCTAAAAAATTAAGAAATGGAGCGCCGCCATTTGAATTCTTTTTCACGATTTTAGAATAAGCGCTATATGTTCTAAATGTTAGCCAACCGGCAGCACAAAGCAAAATCAAACCTATAATTATAAATACCAATTTATATTTATGTTTTTTAGGTTTTAAATAATCATCCACAGATTTACCGGATTTTTTATTGTCGATGACAGGATTTAATTCTTTGTTTGTTTTTTTTAAATCAAAAATTTTCATTTTATAAAAATTCCTAAATTTATTATAGCAGATATCAATTAAATATGTTGTTGATAAAATACACTAGCAGGTTTAGAAAAATTTTGAATATTATTTTTTGTGATTTTGGTAAGTAGAGTCTCAAGTTTTTCTTGTTTTTTGAACGAATACACTGGAATATCTAGACCAAAAGCTAGGGCATTCGCAACCGATATTCCTATTCTTAAGCTGGTATATGAACCCGGACCTGAATAAATTATTATATTATGCAGATTTTTGAAAGATTGATGATTATCCTTTAGGAAATGATCTATCAGCAATAATAGCTTTTGTGATAAATATTCCTTTTTTATGGAAAATTTTTTAATAGTTTTTTTGGAATGACTAAATAAAACCAATATTATTGGCTTAGTTTCAGAAGTATTAATATATAAAGATATTTTTTTGTTCATATTATTAATATTGAATTTTAATATCTCGTTTTTCTTCTTGAAGAGTATGATTAAAAAATATTTTTACGATATGCGATTTATTGATATTTTTTTGAATAATTTTGTCTAAATTTTTGATTTTATTCGGCCATTCAATAAAGACAATATTTTTATTCTTAAGATTTTCCTCAAAACCAATTTCCTGTAAATCAACAAAAGAATTAATTCTATACAAATCATAATGAAATATCTTATTCTTCAAACTTTGATATGTTTTATTGATTAAAAATGTCGGCGAGGTTACTTTTTCTTTTACTCCAAGATATTTTAAGTAGCATTTAACAAACGCTGTTTTCCCAGCGCCAAGCGTGCCATAAAGCAAAAATACCTTAGGATAAGTATTAGATATTTTATCGATTATTTTGACTAAATACGGCAAATCTTTTTTGGTGATATTTTTTTTAATTATCATAAATGAAAATTGATTTAAAGTAATATCACTACCATTAATACACAAACTATTGCCAATGATTTTAAGATATTTTGTATTGTATCATTATACAGTGATTTATCTGGTTTGGAAAGATATTTTGATGATTTTGGCAAATTATTAATTAATATATCATTTTTGACAACATTTTTTTGTGGTGATAAAACAAGTGATTTTTGATGCAAATTTTTAGTTAAATTTACAAGATCGTTTGTATCTCTTGGTATAATTCTAAATTCATTATTGATTTTTTCTATAATTCCTACAACGTATAACTCATCGCCTATTTTTATACCAGAAGATTTGAACGAATTATTGGATTTTAAATAAATTTTGTATTTCATTCCCCGGCAGTTTAAAATCATTGACCTGCCGCTTTTTTCTTCTACAATACCTGTCAAAAATACCAATATACCCAAAAAATTTGCCGGTTGCATACCAGCAATATTAAAAGACGTTAATGAATTATAATGAGAAATTATCTTAATATCTTCCGCCTGATTGATTTTCAAGCGCAATCCATTTTGCGATACAGTCCCAATGATTTCAACCTCATCGCCGAGCGCCAAATATGGAAAATCTTTGTTGTAAGAATAAATCTGCAATCCCATTTTGTTATTTTCAATATAAAAATATCTAGCGTTTAACATTCCAGGCAAGGAATTAACAATTCCCTTCACTTTCACAATTTCGTCATTTAACTCGCAAAGCGTATTAAATTCAGTGATGATTTTAAGATTGTTGTCATTATAATATTTATTAATAATTTGAATATCGTCAATAATTCTAGGCAAAATTGATAAATTGCCTTGACTTGATTGATATAAAATACCCTGGATTCTGACAAAATCGTTTTTTTCTAAATTAGGCCTTTTGAAACCTGTCTGTTCTTTGACATCAATTTTGACTTCCGATCCATTTTGCGAAAGATAAAAAATTGAACCAGACAACCTTGATACTCGACCTTCTATCATTATCAATAATCCCGAATAGCTGGCATTAATATCTTTTATATCAAGTTTTTTTACCGAAAAATTAACTGATTGTTCAATCTTGGTAATACTAGAAACGCTATCGACTTTAACTCGCAAATAATTTGTATCAGAGAGTTGTCCCATTACACTTATTCTGTCGCCGATTTTCAGATCCGGAAAATTCCCATAATATGAGTATATTTGCACGCCGCATGTTTCATCCTCGATATAGAAATATTGTTTAGCAATTTGATTTGGTTCAGAATTAACCACTCCGTCGATTTTCACTTTTGTATCTTTAGGAATTTGTGTAAGATCATTAAGATTTGCAACAATTTGATAATCATCGCGATTATTTTCGTTATCGATAGCAATAATATTTTTCGCACCTTTAGTAAAATTTGGAGTCCAAATCCAGGAATTATCATCTAATTTAGCATACGACCAATTTTCTTTTGCTTCTTTGTATTCAACTTCGTAGCCAATATTCAAATCCGGAGTAAATAATCTTGCCCGATCCGCAGAATTATTTAATATAATTGCTGATTCAGAAGCAGAAATTACAATATAATCCCTAGCATTGATTATAAGATCATGATTAATTAAATATGGTTTACTGCCATGCTGACCGTCATCTAAAATCCAGTTTTTTATATTCATTTCACGATCGCATTTATTATAAAGCTCTATCCATTCATTTTCTTCGTCTGGACCGGCTGGGTTAATCATGAGTTCGTTTATTTCAATACAAGTATTATTGAAATCCTGCCAAACGCCTAAATAATCATTTTTTGCTTTGTTTTCAATGGTAATCCAAAAATCTATTTTTTCGTAAAAATCATTTAAATAAAAAGTTCGCGCAAAACCATTTTCAAGCATTGAAATATTGTAGATATTTTCTGTATCAGCCGCGACTGCCAATAATCTATGATAATTATCATAACGATCGTTAATTGAATAAGGAATAATTAATTTGATAGTTTTGCCTTGCAAATTTTCTTCTAGATATTCCTTTGCGGCAAGATAATATGGCTCATCAAGTTCGAAATCGCTAGAATAAGCGCTTTCCGGACTATCGATTCCAATCAATCTCACCTTTTGAGTTCCTAGAGCAAAATTGACTTCTATCGTATCACCGTCAATTACATCAGTTACTATTGCATCGGTTTCTACAAAATTGTCGATATTTATATAATTAACGAGTTGCGCATTGAAATCACTGACTGGCTTAAAATCAAAATGACTATTAGAAACTTTGGGAGTTGCCTTATCGGAAATTCCGTTTATTAAATTAACGGCCGTATATGCTGATTGCCAATTGTTTTTGTCCATCCCGCTAGTGTTTTGATCAATTCTTTCCATGGATAGTTTTTCGGTATTATTGCCGGCAGGCCAGCTATCACCTATATTTTTATCAATCTCTTCTTTTTTGTCATTTAGCAAAACTAAATCACCATTATTGGAATTTGCCAAAGAAAGTTGGTGGGTTACAAAATCAGACTCTGTATCCAAAGTTGTATTTACTTCCCCTTTTTGATAATAGGAAACTAAAAAATAATCATCAGGATTGATAATATATTCTTTGTCTGTTGGAATAAATAAAGAAGTTTCACCGCGACTGGCATTTTTTATTTCCCAACCGGCAATATTGACTGGTTCTCTACCTATATTTTTTAGTTCAATCCATTCGTCATGTGATGATTTTGTTGATCCGGCCCACATAACTTCGTTGATGATTACCGAATTGCTTTCTGCATTTACTTTAGAAGCAATAACAAAACTGCACAGAACAACAATTGATATAATAAATATTTTGAGTCTTCCCCTCATTGCGATAAAAATAAATAATTATTAAATTAGATTAAAATTTAATTATTTCACCCTCTTTAAGTTCACTGCGTTTGCGTTTTTTGATGTTATTTATATTTTTATTTTTTTCCTCATTTGTATTATCGATGATATTATTACCAGCATTTTTTTTAGTTTTTTGCGGAATCGTAGTAATAGAAAATAGTTTATCATTTTCTTTTTTTGTGTCAGAAGACATTGGTTTATTTTTTACATTAAATTTTTTAATAGGCAATTTGGAAATTTCTATTTTTTTACTTACAGGATCTTGAATGGAAATTACTTTTTCTTTCGCAGGAATAATTCTAACCTGATCTTTTGGCAACAATTGAATGTTTTGTTTCTCGCTTCTCGACTGTGAGTGTTTAATTTTGTCCATACCAACTCCTTCAAAAATTTCTTCACCGCCCGATTCGGCTAGCTCTTCATGAAGTTTGATAATTGTATTTGCCACCACTGTCGGATTGGGAATATTAGTCATTTTAAAATTGGGTTGTTCTCCGGCCGTTTCTACATAGACAGTACCAAAATGAAAAAAAGACTCAAATATCCCATTTGTCTGCGAAGAAACATCTTGAACTCTTAACAAGCTTTGTTCGGCAACTTTTCTATTAAATAATTCATCTTGCCTTATTATTACTAAATGCCCCTTGGTAATAATAGTTACATCCAAATACCAATCAACCCAGGTTGTTAAAAATAATGCCAAAGTAAATAAATAATATGCGCCCAAAAATGTAACGATAAAAAATTTTGACGAAATATTGTAGTTGTAGATGTCATTCCAGGCACCATAAAAAATCAAAATTCCGATCACAATTACTGGCATTACAGTCATGATAAAAACAACTGCAGCCCAGCCTAGATATGCAAACCAATGGCTGCGAATAAACAACACTATTTCCTCATTTGAATTTTGACCGGGATAAAAACTTGTTTTTTCCAACATAATTTAAATTATTTTAAAACCAACTAAAAACATAAATAATATACTGATTATGATGATTATGATAGACAATATAATATAAATTAGCCTGATTGATTGACAAGCATCGCCGACATAACCATAAGTTTGAAGATGATTTAGACCCCAATAAGAATATAAAAAATATACTATTAGAAAAAAAATATAAGCTAAAATGATTAATAAAATCATGACAATTTGTTTGTTAATTTTTGACAATAATATTTAAATGTTTAACCGCTAATTCGGTGGCGCGGCGACCGCGAGATGTGCGTTCCATAAAACCAATTTGCATAAGATAAGGTTCGTACATATCGCAAATCGTATCAATATCTTCACCAATACTTACTGCTAGTGTTTCTAATCCAACAGGACCGCCAGAGAATTTTTTGATGATTGTGTTTAAGATTTTTCGATCAATTTTGTCCAATCCCTTTTTATCAATTTCCAACATTTCCAAAGCAGAATTAACGGTTGACAAAGAAATTTCATCTACTTTTTTAACTTGGGCAAAATCTCTTGCTCTTTTTAAAAGTCTATTGGCAATTCTCGGAGTAAATCTTGATCTGATGGCAATTTCATCAGCTGCAGCATCATTGATTTTTATTTTAAAAATTTTTGAAGAACGTTTGACAATCTTTTGTATTTCTTCACGCGCATAATAATCTAATCGCTGGATTAATCCAAACCTATCACGCATCGGAGCAGTCATACGTCCAACCCGAGTGGTCGCACCGATTAAGGTAAACTTTGGCAAATCAAGCCTCAATGTTTTAGCTGCAGGCCCTTTGCCAATCACAATATCTAATGCATAATCTTCCATAGCCGGATATAAAACTTCTTCAACAACTCTATTTAGCCTATGAATCTCATCGATAAAAAGGACATCATTATCATTAAGATTAGTTAGAATCGAGGCCAAATCTCCGGCTTTTTCAATAGCCGGACCTGACGTAACTTTGATATTAGAACCAAGTTTCACGGCAATAATGTGAGCCAAAGTTGTTTTTCCCAACCCAGGAGGACCATAGATTAAGATATGTTCCAAAGCTTCTTTGCGAATTTTTGCCGCTTCTATTAATATATCCAGATTTTTTTTAACTTTTTCCTGACCAATATATCCAGAAAAATCTCTTGGACGCAATTGATTGTCCAAATCTAAATCCAAAATATTTTTTTTATTATCGTTTTTCATATATTTCATTTTCATTTTATCAGATAAGATCTGAATAAATCAACTAAAAAATCAATGAAAACACATTGATTATAATAATTTTCAATTTAAATATTATCTCAAGGTAAATATCCTAATGGATCTTTTGTGGTTCCGTATTCGCGAATTTCAAAATGCAGATGCGGCCCAGTAGACCAACCAGTAGTCCCCATATACCCGATTACTTGACCTTGAGAAACTTCTTCGCCAGCACTAACCGCAAACCCCATCAAATGCCCATACAAAGAAGAGAATCTGGCATTGTGTCCTATAATAATATAATTTCCATAACCATAATATTGCCCATCTCCAGACTGCATTGCCGCAGCAGTTGTCACTGTACCGCTTGCCGAAGCATAAATCGGCGTTCCAGGAATATTTGCCAAATCTATTCCACTATGAAATGCTTGAAAAGGAGTTGATTCGCCATAATATGCGGTTATACACTGATAATCAGCTGGCCACATAAAACCAACCTCAGAAACACCTTTGTCACGTGCCGAAACACTTCCACTCGAAGACCGTGATGAGGCAATTATTGCCGATATTTGCGCTTCGATTTGGCTTTCCATAGCTTTGGCTTCAGCGATTTGATCTTCTAAAGAACTTTTTTCCGATTCTTTATTGTTTAGCAAATTATCTTTAGTAGCATATTGTTCTTCCAATCCGCGTTTGTATGCTTTTTCCTGCTCCTGCATGTTCTCTATTTTTTTCTTATCTTCTTCTAATTGTATTTTTTTGTTTTCTAAATCCTTTTTCAGCTTATCAATCTCATCTATTATTGATTCGATTTTATTTTCTAATGTTTCCAAATATGTATCGTAATTGATTAATTCTGCAAGAGTGCTTGAACCTAAAATCATACGAATTGGATTGGAATAATCAAAAGCTTCATAAATTGTACGAATAGTTTCCTTCTGATTTTCATATTCATTATTTAGGTCTATTTCTTTGCTGCTAATTTCTTCTGCAGTGTTTGCAATATCATTATTTTTCGTATTAATATCATTTGTCAAACTCCCAATTTTATCTTGAGAGCTGGTAATGTTGGTATCGATTTGGTTTATTTCATCTTCGATTGAAGATATTTCTGTTTTTTTGTAATTTAGTTCATCTTTTTTGTCTGCAATCTCCTGGTTTATTTTTGATTGTTTGTTTTGTAAATCACTCATTGTGGCAGCATAAATATAAGTTGCGCCAAAAAAAGACATTAGAATGCCTGCCGCAAATAATAATTTAAATTTTAAATATAAGTGCTTCTTAATCATGCCCCTCTCATTTAATATTTTAATATTAACACAAAATTTACTACTAGACAATTAGCATTAATTTAAGTGAAAAGTGGATAAAATGAGAAAAATTATTTCTTCAAATATTTTTGTATTGAAATGAAAGTACAGATTACACTGATAGAAATACTTATTAAAAGCTGTAAAATTATTATTACAAATAAATTATTCTTGAAGAAATTACCAAAATCAACATTCAAATCACCTAAATAATTATTCACAAAAGGAGTCAACAATTTAAAACCTATTAAAATAATTACAAGAGAAATCACAGATGCGAAAATTCCATACAGTATTCCTTCAATAAAAAATGGGATTCTGATAAAAATATTATTTGCACCAACCAAACGCATTATTTCAATTTCGTCTTTTCTGGTTACAATCGCAAGTCTGATTGTATTTAATACTACCAAAACAGAAATTATGATAAATATGAATGATAATATAATACCCAATTTTTCAGAGAATTTTATTACATTGTCCAGTTTTTTGATTATATCTTTGTTTTCTTGATAATCGATTTTCCGAACATAATCTTTGTATTGATCTTTTTCCAAAAATTTAACAATATTATCTAATTGTTCAGGAGAATTTGCTTTAATTTCCAAACTTCTGGGGAGAGGATTATTTTCCAATGTTACTAAGTTTTTAATTCTTTCATCCATATTTTTTGCACTCCAAATACCAAAAGCCTCTTCTTTGGAAACATATTTAACGCTACTAACATTAGGTTGGTTTTGCAGTTGGTGTTTGACGGAAAGAATTTGTTCATCAGTGGTACTATCATAAAAATAAACAGAAACATTAATTTTATTTTCTAGGTTATGAGTAGTTAAGTTAATTACAATATTAAATATTGCAAAAATACTAATAATTACCAAGGTCAAACTCATAACCAAAGCTGTTCCTAAAGAAACCCATCCGTTTCGATAGAAATTAATAAACCCTAATTTTGTAACGCGTTTAAATGTTGTCCAATTCATATATTGATTAATAACTAATTTTGTAGATTTAATCTATATAAACACCTTGTTTTTGATCAGAAACAACTTTACCATCTTTGATTGTAATAACACGAGGACGGAGTTTGTTGACAATTTCTTTATCGTGAGTGGCAAAAATAACAATTGCTCCGGCACGATTAATTTTTGCTAAAATATTTATTACTTCCCAAGTATTTTTAGGATCCAAATTTCCGGTTGGTTCGTCAGCCACCACAATTTGCGGCGAATGCACTAGTGATCTGGCAATTGCCACTCTTTGTTGTTCTCCGCCAGATAATTCATCAGGATAATTATTGCTTCTTTCGCTTAGCCCAACCATATTTAATATTTTTGGTACTCTTTGATTAATAATTTCTTCGCGCACTTCGCAAACTTCCAAAGCAAAAGAAATATTTTCATAAACAGTCTTGTGAGGCAAAAGCTTAAAATCCTGAAAAATCACTCCTACTTTTCTTCGATAATATGGCAACTGATCAGATTTAATTTGGGTAATATCCCTATCAGCTACCAAAATTCTACCTGATGTCGGCTTATCTTCACAAATCAGCATTTTAATTAAAGTCGATTTACCGGCTCCAGAAGGACCAACCAAACAAACAAATTCGCTTTGTTTTATAGTCAAACAAACTTCGTCCAAAGCCTTAATTTTTTTCTTTCTGTTCTGCGGATCCTGATACTCTTTTGTTATATCAATAAATTCAATCATAAAATATTTGCAACTTGCAACATGTAATTTACATTATTTAATAAATTTATATTTTCACCTATTGTAGGCTACATGCCATATTGTGAACACGTTAAATCTATCTTAGCAAAAAAATAGCGTCAATGGATGTTTATAACTTTTTTAATTCCATTATAATCTAAAGTATTGAGAATATTTTTTGATTCACACCAACCGCGACGAGCGACGGAAACACCATAGCGTATATTTTGAAAATGCTCAGCATGATGCATGTCGCTTGAAATGATAAATTTTACACCCATGTCTCTAGCCATAAAACATAAATCATCGGTAAGATCAAGACGAGTTGGATGTGAATTTATTTCCATTGCTACATTATATTTTCTAGCCGCCTCAAATATTTTTTTCCAATTCAAATTCAGGGGCTGTCGATTTGGTAATAAACGACCAGACGGATGACCTATTATATCTACGTTCGGATTTTGTATAGCTTTTAAAAGCCGGGCAGTGACTTGTTCTTGTGATTGGCGAAAACTAGAATGGATTGAGGCAATAACAATGTCCAACTTAGACAACTCGCGATCACTAATATCTAAACTGCCATCAACTAATATATTGACTTCTACACCAGCGAATAGTTTAATGCCGTTATTTGTTGTTCGTCTAACGTTTTTCGTCACGATATTGGTCTTTAGTCCACCGACTCCTTTAGCCTGGGCCTCTGAGTCTAATACTGTCAAATTAACCGATTTATCCTGAGCACAGTCATGGGAAAAACGATTAACATTAGACGTTGCGATTGAGGATAGTCGACTTGTTCCGAGCGCAGTCATGGGATCACTGATCGACTTGATTTCCTCGATATATTTATCAATATCTTTTTCTTTCAACCCATGTGTTATTCCGAGCCCGGCGGTATGATCAGTAATAGCGATATATTCGTAACCAAGTTTTTGTGAATATTCGACAATTTCAGAGATCGTCATTTCACCTTCACTCCAAGTTGAATGCAAGTGAAGATCACCTTTTATATCTTTTAGTTTAACTAATTTTGGCAAACCACTAGATTTGCCCTGAGCTTGTCTAAGAGCGGCTTCGATTTCTCCTTTATTTTCTCTTATTTCCGGCGGTATCCAATCCATTCCTAATGTCTTATATACTTTTTCTTCTTTTTCACATTTGATGATTTGTGGATTAGAAATTATTTGGGATTTATTTCTTGCGTCTTGGAATTTATAGTGTAATTGTTTAATCCCGTGTTCAGAAACTGAAAATCCATGTTTTTCGGCATACGTTCTCAATACAACATTATGTTCTTTCGAACCAGTAAAATGCTGTAGAAGCGACCCATATTCATCGCTTGGCAAAATTTCCAAATCCACACTTGGACCTTTTTTATGAATTATTGTTGCTTTAGTATCTCCTTGAGCTATTATTCGTTCTACGAACGGCAATTGAATAAATTTATCTATTACTTTTTGCTTATCACTGGCTCCTTTATCCTTACTGTTTATTTTAAGCGAAGCTATTATGTCAATATCTCCGATTGTTTCTTTCATTCGACGCAAACTGCCCACTGGGTGTGCTTCTTTTACCTCAGAGATTTTTTTTAACGATTCGACAATTTCTTGTGCAATTGGTTCGGCAAAAGACAAAAGCATTCGACCGGTTTGTTTGGATAATAACTCAATTCCCTCCAAAATATTTTGACGAGTTTTTTCTTTAAAAACTTTTCCGGTCTTATCTTTTTTTAAAGCATTTTTGAGATCATGAATATTTTTTGTTTTATAGTTTTCAAACAAGTTTTTAGCCAAATGCGGACCTACTCCAGGAATTGTTAGAAATTTTAATATTGAAGGCGCAACTTTCTTACTAAGTTCATTATGATATTGACATTTTCCAGTTTTAATAATTTCTTCGATTTTTTCCGCAATTGAACTGCCCACCCCTTTTATTTTTAATAATCCCTCGAATCCTTCATTATTATAAATATCCGAGACCTCTCGGCTCATCATTTCAATATATCTTGCGGCATTTTGATAAGCAATAATCCGAAACTGGTCTTTTTCTTCACCAATAATATCCAGCATTTCTCCGATTTCTTCAAAAATTTTTGAAATTTCTCTATTGGACAATTCTTTCATTCCATCTCCTTATAGAATAATTATACCAAGGATAATAAAATATTTAAATCATCACTGCAATCATCAAAATATTTTCTATATATTTCTATACTCCACCCAATCATTAAAACCGCAAAAATATTTTGAGCATTAAGCCGCTATAGCGTGTTATTGTCAACAATTACTTGATTATTTACCAATCGGTTCTATTGATTCTATTAAATTATAATATTTAATTAATTTTTCTTGTTGCGGGAGATAATCAGTGTTCAGATATGCAACATTGGGAGAAATTCCAAGGTTCTGAGACATTATTGCAATTTCCTCCTTGCATTCATAAGGAATCACCCATAAACTATCTTGGATTAACCTAAAACCAAAATTAATAAGCTTGGCACGAAAATAATCTCGTTCTTTCTTCTTCTTTTCCGGAATATCATAACAGACTAAATGCCAAATACCATTCCATTTTTTCGTTGGCATTATTTTGATTTCTTCAAAATGAATTTTTTTTAATAATGTTTCTCCTTTTTCTGTTAAATAAACTTCTTCCCCAGAAAGATAAATGATATTGTGCTTAACCAGAGTATTTAGTGATCTTTTATAATAATACTTTTTCTTATCTATAAAAGGTTTTAGAATCTGAATAATATTCGGCGCGATTAACGCACCTGCAAGAACCATACACATTCCGATTGTTTTTAATATTTCTTTTTGCTGTTCAGATAATCTCATATTTTCATTATATCGCTATTTAACCTAAAATAATTATTTATAACTATGAAGTATATTTTTTTACTCCTAATTATTTTGTACTTTAAGCCGCTATAGCGTGTTATTGTTAAATATATAGGTTTGTTGGATTAGAATTTATTAAGATTTATCGGGCAAGTTAGATAATTTAGATAATTTAAATACTTTAATACTTTAGGCAATTAATGTGTTTGATATCGTAAATCTAAGGATTGAGTTGGCCAATAACTGGAATGTCTTTAGTGGTGCCGTCCGAAATTGAAATCTTGCCGGCGTCAGAGCCAAAGGCATGCCAAGAAAACATTGTGTCTTTAGTTTGAGTGGGTTTGATGTGAATTTTAAAGCCATGGGTAGTTACATCAGTGACAATGGAATTTACATCTGAAAGTTCATCGAGTTCAGAATTAGTTAAATTGGTCGAACCGGATATGTTGGAAATAGTAATAATTGGCTGATATTCGTATTCATGTTCAAACACAACTTCAACATCAGTGACTCCTGCCAGAACTTTCGCCTCACCAACGCTATCGGCATTAAAGACAACTTGGGCGTCAACAATTAGTTTACCGGTAATGGTTGTGAAATCAGTTACAACGAGCTTTTGCATTGTTAGCACGTCATCAACTATTTCAAGATGATTGAGTTTGGCTGCAAGATTATCGGATGTGACTTTAAGTTCTTGGACGGCCTTAACTAGTAATGCCGACATTCGTTCATACTTAACACCATTTAGCATAAAATTGCCATTGATATCATAATTATAGCTGGCCAAAAGTGGACTGACTTTTTCCACTTCTTCAGCAACAAAACCTAAATCGTGTTTAATGCCTTCTTCCTTACCAATCCAATCATATTCTCGTGGGGAGAGCTTCATAACCGTATCAAGTCCAGACAAAGACAGATTTTCAACATTCTCCTTAAATTTACTAAGTGAGGTACAATCGGTAATTAATGAAGCGCCGGAACCATCCCAGCATAGTGTTTCTGTATTGGCTGATGTGGCAAAAGTGGCATAAATATCTCCTACACCAGCACTGCCTACAACTAATTTAGCTTCGGTTGGATCAGTATCTCCGATACCAACACTGCCTTGCAAAACGGTTGAAGTAATACTGGTATTCCCCAAAGTAACACTGTTGCTCCCGTTGCCTCTGGCCTGATAGCCGATGACGATTTCGTTGGTTTCCGCATCCGCAGCGGGTCTTGCATCGTAACCCAGATAGACAGAATTGCTCGCAGTCGTATTCTGGCCAGTGCCTGCGCCGTAATACAAGCCGGCCATCGTCCCAACAGCGGTATTGTTGCCGCCTGTGGTGTTGTAGTAAAGCGCTTGATACCCATTGGCGGTATTATTGGCACCAGAGGTGTTGCGAATAAGCGCTGTATCACCAATAGCAGTGTTACTGCCGGCCGTGTTGTTTTCCAATGCATTGCTGCCAATCGCGGTATTATGGCCGCCTGTGCTATTGCGATATAGCGCCATGTAACCAAAAGCAACATTGTTGACGCCTGTGGTATTAGTGTAGAGCGTCGAATTACCAATGGCAACATTGCTGCTGCCTGTAGTGTTGCTGTAAAGTGCCCGATAACCGTTGGCGGTGTTATAACCGCCCGTGCTTTGACCGGATACGCCCTTCATCGCCTGAGAACCAACGGCGACATTCTGAGTACCTGTGGTGTTGTAGTAAAGCGCCTGATAGCCATAAGCATCGTTATAGCTGTTTGTGTTGGAAAACAATGCCCCTTGACCTACAGCAGTACTGTAACTGCCAGTACTATTGGTACGCAGCGCCTGATAGCCAACTGCAATATTGCTGACACCGGTGGTGTTGGTGTATCCCGCTTCATACCCGAAAGCGGCATTACTGGCGCCTGAAGTATTTCCGTAAAGCGCCGAATACCCAAAAGCAGAATTGTTGCTGCCCGTACTTTGCCCGGACACGCCCCTCATCGCAGCTTGGCCACTGACAGTGTTGTAGCTGCCCGTGGTATTGAAATAAAGCGCGCCATAGCCGCTAGCAGTATTCTGTGTGCCTGT
>Ga0265297_10004550_pt1 | contig 22450 bp, 30 predicted proteins | sample Munlanlwell13791_FD_192502 | JGI IMG/M metagenome (GOLD analysis project Ga0265297, IMG submission 192502) | Leachate microbial communities from a municipal landfill in Southern Ontario, Canada - Leachate well 137-91 | ecosystem: Engineered > Solid waste > Landfill > Unclassified | place... | reverse complement strand
ATATAATCTCTCCGCTACGCTACACCTTGCAATAAGTGTCGTAGATTAATCACATTTCTCTCATCAGCCTCAGAATCTCTTCAAGTTCCTGAATGGCAATCTGAACGCTTTTGCGGGAAACTTTCTTGCCAGCCACAAAACTGTTGAGCACAGTCAAAGGCATGGTGAGTTTGTTTCTAATCTCCGCATCAAGTTCCTGTTTCTTAGTAAATTCCCTGCTCATAAATTCTCAGGCCGCAGTTGAGTTGGCTTAATTACCCTGAGATCACAGCGTAAAATTTTTGCAACGCTGGCCTTTGTTCCTAACCGCAACTTGAAATTCTCAAATTCAAACATATAAATATTTCTACCCGAAGCAGAATCAAATTTCTTTTCCGAATGATGCCAGCGTCCATTCCGCAATCTATTTTTCCTGCATTTAGGTTTCCGCCAGATATCCGCATCCATCACAGGATCGCCATTGACAATATCATTCCAATCTAACCTAAGCTGAATCAAATAATCTTTATATTCAAATTCCTTATTAAAGTGGCATTTGCTGCCTGTAATTTCAAAAAGCTCCGATTCAATGTCATTATCCATATTAATCATTGTTACACTTGTGATTACAGTCGAAGGGTTGATTTTCATGTTCGGTTTCGCCCATTTTTATCTTTTGTCCACTGTTCTTCTAGCAACATAACTTCTTTAAAATTTTCTAGGGTTTTACGACTATCTTGGATTACGTCTTCCAGCAGCCACTTTTTGCGGGAGTCTTTCTCAAGGTATTTTTTGAAAAACTTCTCATTCTTCTTTAACCAATCAGGGTTCATATACTTCAAAGAAACTCCCCTGGGTTTTCCCTCATCAATAAATAAGAAATCTCCACCATGGCCATAATCCCATCCGTACCACCAATAATCTGCTGGGAGGTATATCCCATCACCTTTGTCTGAATGTGTAAATTCCCAATGGGGCTTTATATTCATCTCTTCATAATCGTAGCCTGCCATTGGATGGTCTAAGGGAATGCCTATATAGGCAAGTAACGAAGCATACCCCCTCGAAATAATAAACCTGATTCTTGGAGAAACAGAGTAAACTTCATCATGCAACTTTGCGCCTTCAGGCAAAGCTAATATTTCTTCCCAGGTATATTTTCTAAAATCCTTATCACCCATACATTTTAACGGACACTTTGACTCTTGATTATCCTTTTAGTTTATATTCTATAGCAAGACACCAAATGAATCAATCCAAACAAGTCAAGCTGGTGCCTTGTTGCATACACCTCAACAAACAACAAAATAAAAACCTTCGTCAGTTATAACGCTACTAACGAAGGGCTATTGTCAAAAATTATTTTACGAATTCTTGACTATTCTATTTCTTTTCAAAAATCCCATCAACAGGCTTAACCGTTTTTGAAGCTATTTTCCCAACTCCCGCATAACGATCTTTCCCAATTCTTCCAAAATGAGTGGCTTATGGACAAAATCAACGATTCCCAGCGCCTTAGCTTGACCGGTTAAATCAACGTCTTCTGCACCAGTAATCATAATCACCTTATTTTGCAGATTTTTGTCCCGCATCACTTGTAAGACTTCAAGGCCAGACATTCCTTCCATTTTCATATCCAAAAGCACGAGATCAGGCGAATGGGTAACGATAGCATCTAGCCCTTCCCTGCCATTTGCAGCGGTAAACATTTCTATCCCACGTTTCTTAAAATAACTTTTCGCGAATTCACGAATATCGGACTCATCGTCAATAATCAACAACTTGGGCATTTACCACCTCACTTTTTCCCGAGAATTCCACTAACAATTTTAACAGTTTCTTTTAAGTTTGTAAACTTCGGCAGCATATCTTCGGGGATAACGATTCGATACCTTTTCTCGATCCCAGCCAAAATTTCTAATGCCATCATTGAGTCCATACCTAAGTCTTTAACAAACTGCTCGTCTGGATTGATTTCATCGGGCCCGACTTCAAGAATCTCAGCAATGAGCTTTCTGATTTCACTTTCTATATTATGTTTATCTGCCACCAAGGCACCCCCTTATTCCCTAATCAAAATCTCAACCTGTTTCAATAAATCACTTTCAGCGATTGGGCTTGTAATAAAATAATCAACTCCCCTGTCGTAATATTCTATTGATTTGATGTTTTCCCGGCTATCTGCAAAAACTAGGATAGGAATTCGTTTTGTTTTTGAGTCGCTCTTTAATCTCCCACACAAATCTATGCTTTTCTTTCTCGCAATGACCGCACCGATAATCATTAAATCCGGAAGCTTATCTTTGGCAGCATCGCAGCCATTCTTTTCATCTTGCTCTGCCAATATATTGTAGCCCTTTTTTCTTACAACCATTGACAGAAATTTCCTGTTTTTTGAATCATCGTCAATAATCAAGACAGTTTTATGCTCAGGATTGAATTCTTTTTTACAACAAAATATTTTTACTATTCTTTTTATTATCATTAAGTAATTCCTTTGTTCCATCCAATAAAAATATGGCTTGTTCTAAATCCCCCAAGGCAATATCCCGGAATGTCTTCGGCAATTCTTTCCCTTGTTTCAACCTCTGTAAAGCCACTAAAGGTCGTTCGAGCTTTTTACTTATCTCATCTACATCAAAAATCTGAATTTCTTTTACAATCGAAATAAAACGTTTATTTTTGATAATCAAATTAATCACCTCTCCCGTTATAAATAAAAAGGGAACAACAGCATTTTTAAGTCTCTTCGCCCAACCGATAAGTAAAAGCGAAAGACCGCCGTTGTCCCCGAAGAATAAATACGGAAACACATGCAGTCCCTCTTTTCCATCTTATCGGTTGGTTTTTATGTTATGGAAAAGGGTGCCGTGCCCTTAAATCATTTTAGCCTTTTATTTCTTTTCCTTTATTCCGTCTAAGACTTCGATAGCCTGATCGACTGTTTTCATTGCATTTTCTATTATCTCATCGGATATCGTGGATAGTTCTTCCTGTGACTTATTATTATATATGCCATCCTTTTTGTTAAGGAGATAAACTTCGCATTTATTTCGTATATTGCCCAGTAGATTTCTTAATTTATGAACTACCGAGGAAATCGGGCGTTCTTCCCTCCTAACATATTTATACTTTTCAAAATCTTTAGGTGAAAATTTATCACCTAGGATTGACTCTACAATCGTCACCAGGTCATCGATAATAAGCGGTTTGTTTAAATACGCGCTAATACCCAATAGATTGAATTCTTTTTCTTCGTTTTCGGAATCTAAAGTATGGCCGGTAACGATAACAACTTTTGTTTTCTTGTCGTATTCGCGCAGCGTCTTTAAAACTTCTTTGCCATTCAATTCCTCAAGTGTTAAATCAAGAAAAACCAAATCGGGCTTGGAAGTCTTGATGATCTCTAACGCGTCCTTGCCACTCGCAGTCGTACTCACAGAAAAGCCTCTTCTCCCAAAAAATGATTGAAAAGAGGCCGTTATATCTGGTTCATCATCAACAACTAATATTTTAGGATTCTTTTTGGCCATTTAAAAATATTATAACACACCATTATTTTCCTTAAAGACAAATCACATTTATGAGCATTAAAGCATATCCTCGAACAAGGTAACTTCAGCCCTCTGATGCGGTTTTTGCCCTCTGGGAAGATAGGCCACAACTTCTGCTTTCTTCTTAAGGATTTCAAAAGCCTCTTTCGCTTGATCATTCTCCAAGAGAGAAATTACCCGTTCTTTTAATGTGCTTTCTCTCAGATCGACCATAACCCTTAGATTCGTGACTTTCTCATTGTCCATTACAAGTATGGCTTTCATTGTCTTGCCCTCCTTCTTGCCTGTCCAGTCGGCAGGCTTGATATTGGAGGGTAGCAGCGGCGGTCTTTCGCTTCTACCCCACCTTAGCGGGATAGCGGTTGGGCGAGTTCCACCTTTAGAAACCTGCTACCCTTCCCCGTGGCCACAGAAATTACTTAATTCGTAAACCGGCCATATATGGGAAGTTTTCGCCTGGCACCTGATCATTGCTGAAGTCGCTTTTGCTCACGTTCATATCCGTTTTTTTCTCACTTTTGTGAAATGCCGTAAGCAACAATATCGGAAAAATTGATGACTTCATCGGTGCGCTAAGTTTTGCAATAATCTCAAACATGTCCATGCTCTCCTTATGGTTACCCAAAGCATAACATACAATAGGTCATTTGTCAATGTAGCCTTATCTGTTTTTGTCCTATTAAATATATACCTTAATTCCTTATATTTCAGTCACTTATAATTTGCATGACTGGCTAACAAGACATTTCTTATATTTTTAGGACTAAATTTGTCCCTTATATTCAAGTTTTGACTTGACATAAAGTCGATATCATTATATTATTCTGGTATGAAGCTTTATGAAAAAATTAGAAAAATTCGCAATGATTTGGGGTTAACCCTGCAAGATGTATATAATCGCGGTGTAGCTGTCTTTGGCGGTGAAAATGCGCTTAGCTACAAAACCTTGCAAAGGATTGAAAAAGGACAAATAGCAAAATTTTCTTCGGTCTTAAAAATTTGCTATGCCTTGGGCGTGCCTCTTGAGAAAATGATTAAAGATACCGACCTTGAGCATCGTCTAGTAATCAGGAAGAAAGAAAGATTGGATGAATATACTTACAATGAAAAAGTCCATGCGAGTGTTATCAGTAGCCCGAATAGAAGTTTTTTGGCTTTAGAACTGATTCTGGAGCCTTCGGGTATAACTGCGGTCGAACAAAGTCCTACTGATGGCAAGTATGAGAAGTGGATTTATGTTGTTGAAGGAGCGCTTACGTGTATATTAGGTGGGGAAAAATTTGTCTTATACAGCAAGGATACAATTTCTTTTGACAGCACTGTTCCGCATTCTTTCGAAAATAAAGGGAAAAAGAAATGTATTTGTACCATCATTATCAATCCAAAACATTTTTAATCCGCCGCATTACCCCTTCTTCAAGACTAATTTACCAATACTAATAAGACGGGTTTTCAATTTCTCGCCAAGCAAAACCATGGAAATAGGCTTTTCGATATAATCCGATGCCCCCATTGCAATGGCCTTATTGACAACTTCCGAACTCTTCCACGCACTTATAACAATAATCTTAGAATCTGGGCAAATCTTTTTAATATCGCCAATTAAATCTACCCCCTTGGTCTTAGGCATCTTAATATCCAAGAGGATAACATCCGGCTGTGTCTGCGAAACCATTTTCACTGCTGATTCACCATCATTGGCTTCACTGATATCACACTCAAAGCGAGGTGTAATATAATCCTTCAAGTTTTCCCGCACCCCCTCTTCGTCATCGACGATAAGTATGCGAGGTTTTTGCATGTGCCCGCCTTTATCTAAAACAATCTTTATTTTTTCCACAACAACATCCCGCAGGTAATTATGGCTAAACGGCTTAGTGACAACTTCATCGGCTCCATATTGAAGAGCTTTATTCCTTGTCTCCTCGTCTTGCTTTGCCGTAACAATGATAACAATAAGGCCGGGGTCAATTTCTTTCATTTGTTTTAGGAGCTCAAGCCCATCAACATCCGGCATCAAAATATCAAGAAACACAATTTTGGGTTTCTCTTTCTTCAATATGCTTAACGCCTTCTTGGCTTTCGTTGCTGTAAAAGCGGTAAAACCGCTGTATGTAAATGTCTTGTAAATGATGTCGCATACCCCTGGTTCATCATCAACAATTAATATTTTGATCATGATTCGTCCTTTCTAATTTAAAATCCTTTCCCTTTGTTAGTGGCTTCCCGTAATCTATCTAAAAAATTACGCATGCTTGCTGTATAATCTAAAATCTTTCGAACTTCTTCTAAGGGAATCGGATTTTCATCAATCGGGTCTAAATAATAACTCACGCGAAAATTTATGCAATTTGTATCATTCGGAATGTAGTGCGTAAAGAAATCGTGGATAAGAGGATGCAATTTCATATTCTCTGCCTTGATTTGCTCCAATGATTTCCCATCCGCGTTGATTCGTTCAGGATGAAGGATTTTACCAACTACATCGATTATTTTTCTGGTATATTCAATTATTCTCTTACCATCAGCAATTGTCATCGGCTCATTCTTTTCAATATACAAAAGGGAAATAAAACTAATTGCAGAAATATAATCGCCAAGATAATGATACATCGTATCCCAAACAAGCGGGTGCACGCTAATGTTCTCGCTTTTTATTCTTTCGTATAATTCTTTTTCGTTAGGTAGCGGATTGGCCACTCGATTGCCTCCTTTGCTTAACGATTTCAGCGACCTCCAATACCACATCACGCCATTCCGTCGAGTTCAAAGGCTTCAATAGATAATGCGTAGCCCCCAATGCTTTCGCTTTCTCAATGGATTCCTCATCGGTAATGCGCGTCACCATGACACATTCTGTTGACTTATCTATTTGTTTTATCCTCTCAAGAACCTCGAGCCCATCCAACTTGGAATACCCAAGCTGGATATCAATAACACATATTTCAGGTCTCTTTTCTTCAAATATTTTCACGGCCTCTGGCCCATCCATAGTATAAAACGCATCTAATCCCCTGATTTTCAATAGTTTAACCATTGCATCCGCAAGCCCCTCTTCATCTTCTACTACAAGAACCTTAATAGGTTTATCATTCATTTTGCCCTCCAATATTTTGGCTTATTCCATATTTAAAAAACCTTTTTTGTCCTTATCGGTTTTCCGTTTTCTTCTTTTATAATATCAGATAACTCTTCCTTGTGGATGGGCAGTTCGATAACAAATCTCGCGCCTTTATCCTTGCCTTCAGATTCTGCCCAGATTTTCCCTTTATGTTTATCAACTATCTTGCGAACACGATATAATCCCAATCCAGTACCTTCAACTGAACCCTTTGTAGTCACTGAAGCCAAAAATATATCACTCAGCATATTCTTAGCAATCCCATAGCCGTTATCACTGAATTCAATCCTTATGAACTTATCATCTTTCTTAAATATTTTAAGCTCGATTATTTTCTCGCCTTCTTTATGTTTAATAGCATGTAAGGCGTTTGTGGTTAAATTCATGAATATTTCTTCGATTTGTATCTTATCACCAAGGATAAAAGGGAGTCCTTTCTCTATTTTCTTCTTGATATCAACCCTAGTCTTTTTAAGTTCAGGTGAAATCAATTTCTCGAATGATTCCAGGGCATCATATATTTTTATTGGTTTAAGTTGACCTGTTCCCATGCGGGAATATTCCAAGACCGCCCGGATCATTTCCGATACCCTAGTCGAAGATTCCTGTATATATCTCAGGCCGCCTATTATATCTTTCTTTATTTCTTCCGGTATCGATGTCCGGGGATCCCGATCCATGGCCTCAATGATTAAATCGGCCTGATTCAGAATGACAGTATTAGGATTATCAATTTCATGCGCCATAGAACTTGCCATGTGGTCTAAAGAAACCATCCTTTCCCTGACGCCCTCCTCTTCCATCCTCTTGGTTTCAGCCTCCAAATAATGACAATTCTCTATAGCCAAAGCCGCTTGATTGCCCAATACAGTCAAGGCATTTAATAAATCCCGAGAATACATTTCTTTGGATTTTCGCTCACCTAATGTAAGAAATCCCAATAAAGTACCATTTATAATTATCGGCACAACTATGCTCGCTGAAATTTGCTTCATCCGGTCTTCTATTTGAGAATACAGAATACGATTATTTTCAGATTGAGCTAAGACCCTTGTCTCATCGTATACAAATGGAAATTTTTTGTCTTTTAATGTCTCAATAAATGAATCCTGCGCATTAATAACAACAGATTTGTTTTCACTATTTTTGGGTGCCGCTAATTCATATTGACTTGCCTCATGATTAAGCAAATAAATTTCAGCTTTATTTACTCTTAAAATCTTCATAACAACTTCAACCACTAAATTAACAAGATGATCAAGGTCATGAATCGTGTTCATCCCATAGGAAGCTTGTAATAAGAGATTTTGCGTTCGAACCTCTTCTTGCATAAGATGCTTTTCCGTCTTTTTTTGTAAGAATATGTAAATAAATGGGCCTGCTGTGGCAAGGATAAGCAGCGAATTCATCGGGAACCAAAACCAAGAACCCCCAAAGATTTTTTCTAACCAAGTCTTTCCAATAATTGCAAGTCCGTAAGGTATACCTAGCACGATTGAATAAACAACGACAAAAATACCAACTCTGGATATGGCTATTTTAATATCTAAAATATTATATTTGAGGATCGCATAGGTAACGATAAGGCAATAAATAACGATCCCTAAATTGCCGAAAGGATAAAATATATCGATTCTAAATTCTGGAAGAAATGTCGATGTTCCTCCAATAAATCCAATTGCAAAACCCAAAATAACATATAGCGCTTGAACCCGAATGTTTCCACTTGAATGCTTATAGAGTTTGATTAATTCGTTAAAACTTAATACAATAAAAAGAACATATACTAAGATAATAAAAATAACGAAAAAATTAGCAACATTATAGTAAAGGTCATAAACATATCTAACTTTTGTAATCCCAAGATTAAGTCCCCAGCTAATACAATTAAAAATCGTTGCTTGCACATAACCAAATTTTAATAAAGCTGAATTGATTTTGATTCCACAAAAGACACATATTAAGTGGTAAAAAAAGACTGCGACAAAAGCACCTCCAATATGCGCAAATTTCCACCCGAACATAGCCGCTTCTGGCGTTTTTGCAATGCCGACAAAGCATCCACCGAATCCCCAAATGGCCACTGCAATATTAAAAAAGACTAACAGGCTATGTGCTTTAGTCTTTCCATAACTCATTGCTATAAAAGCCAAAATTAAGCAGGATACCCCACATGACAATCCTGCAATTGCGAATAAATTCATTCTCTTTTTTTCCTCTTATTTATAATAATCTTAGCGGTATCCCTTCCTAAATAAGCTACCCCCGGAACTCCTTGTACTAAAGTTGTCCAATGACCAGTTAAATATAAATCTTTAATTGAAGTCGATTGTGAAAATCCTGGTATAGCAAATTGAGAAGGAATTCCAGCCCAACCATACGCTGCCCCCCTGTAATTCGAAGTCCAGTTGTTGAGTGTTTTAGGCGTAGCAGAGCTTTTCAAAATAATGTGATCCGACAATCCAGGGATAATCTTTTCTATCTTTTTAATAAAAACATCTTCTGTTTTCTTTCTATTTAAATTCCAATACCCATCATTCCCATAAGAAGATGTAACAAGCATCATCATGCTTTTAGCATCTGGCGATAGTCGAACCATAAACCATTTAGCCGCATCAACTGTCTTCTCCTTCGCATCTTTATACATCTCATTAACATCAAAATCCGACAAATACCAAGTATTAGTACCTGGCAAAACATCCTTTATCTTACCGTCGGTCCCTAAATATAAGATAAAAATTGACAAAGATGGCTCAAAATTCTCCAAATAATTTAGGAGAATTTTATCAATTTTATCTTTACCAATTAACCTTAGAAAAGTTTGCCTGGCATCTATATTTGATACCACGTATTTAGAACGTATTAACAATCCATTATGAGTTTTTATACCGTCAACACAATTATTCTTAATGATAATACCGTCAATACGTTCCTTAAGTATCACCTCACCTCCAAACTCTTTGAATTTATTCATCAATAGATTCGGAAATTCCTGCATTCCATTCTTGGGATAATATCCGCCATCAAGAATAAATTCTTTATATAAAGCAACTGCTGTGAAGGCGGAAATTCTCAAAGCAGACAAACTAGCATTTCCTAATATAGGCAATGATAAAATCGATTTCAATTTCTCGTCCTTGAAATAAAGATTGAGGAAATCATCGAAAGTCCTATTTCTCAGCAATGAAAAAGACGTATGCTTCAGCTCATTAATATCATAAAAAAACTTTTCAATCTTTCGGCCTTCTTTAGGAAAATTCTCCTTAAATGACTTAATAGTATTGCCCAAATCACAGCAGAATTGTATTTTATGCTCAGGACTTATAACAACATCAGTTGGCTCATATTTATGAATTTGTATTCTTTGATGCAGATTTAATTCGTCAAAAATCTTTTTAAGCGGCCCCCCGTTTCTTAACCCCCCTAAAGAATGCGCACATGCATCGAAATTAAAATCTTTTCTTTTAAAAGAGACGCAATATCCCCCTGGCATAGCATTTTGTTCAACAATAATAGTTTTCACCCCAGCCTTTGCAAGATAACATCCACATACAAGACCACTGATTCCTGCTCCTATAATTGAAACATCATATGAATTCATAGATTATCCTAACGAATATTGAAATTCTTATTTATCAATTTCTCCCTTTGGAGTATTATCTTTGCCGTTTCTTTTCCTACATATGCAACCCCGGGAATTCCAACAGCCTGAGTCGTCCAATGTCCAACGAGATATAAATTTTCTATTAATGTTGCATTTGTCATTCCCGGAACCATAATCTGAGAGGGGATACTTTTCCACCCACACCTTGCACCATTTGAATTTAGTGTTAATTTATGTAGATCAAAAGGCGTAATTGCAATTTTACATTCGATGAAATGTGATAAATTCGGGATTATTTTCTGAATTTGTTGTAACAAATTATCCATCCATTTTCTCTTATTTCTAATCCAATAAATTTGGCTCATAAAAGGTGCGGATGTAAAAATAATCATGTTTTTCTTTCTTCTTCCTAAAATTTTCACAGCACACCAATTAACAGAAACTTTACTAGAACTTCCAAGACGATTTCTTCTAAATATCCAATTTGTAGTTCCCTCAGTCAGATTACTTGAAAAGCCCTTCTTAAATCCAAGGTGTAAAATATACATAGAGCTTGTTGTGGTAAAGCTGTAAATATTTTCCAAGAATCCTTTTGGCAAATTATGCTTTTTTATCATTTTAGAAAATGTTTGGTTGCAATCGACATCGGAAATTATATATTTCCCTTTGATTGCTTTCTTCCCAAGCATGATTCCGATAGCTATATCTTTCTCAAATAGTATTTTTTTAACTTGATTAGAAAAAATAATTCTCCCCCCATGTTTTTTAAGATTCCCAGTAAAGAGTGCAGGGAATTCTTCTATAGCACCATGTGCTGGATAATATCCCCCGTCCAATATGAACTCCTTAAATACAGTCACAGCGGTATAGGCTGAAATCTCTGAGGGCGATGTACCCGTATTTCCCAAAATAAGCAATGATAAAATTGTTTTAAGGCGAGAATCCCTAAAATATTTATCTAATAATGAGTTAAAAGTTAAATTACGTAAAGGAGTAAACGCAATCCCTTTGCATCCATAAATAAAGCTAAAGAACTTTTGTATGTTTTTACCCTCTTCTGGAAAATTTTTTTGAAAATCGGCAATTGTTTTGCGTAAATCATTCCAGAAATACACTATGAAGTTTTCTGACAATATTGCATCTTGAGGATCATATCTTAAAAATTCCTTGCGGTTGTATAACCCCAATTCTTTAAGAATCTTGGTTATACTACCATTTTTTCCCAAACTACCTATCGTATGTCCACAAGCATCAAATAAAAATCCATTCTTCCTAAACGACGTGCAATATCCCCCTGGCTTTGCATTTTTCTCTACTATCAGCACTTTCATGCCAGCTTTTGCCAGATAGCATCCGCAGACAAGGCCACCTATTCCTGCTCCTATAATAATGGCATCATATTCGTTATTTTTCACGCCCTCAAGCCTTTCTGAATATGCTTGCGGCATTAAAGCCAGCAAATGCGCAGCATAGCTTCATAACTGTTTTTATCTTAAGTTTTCTTTTGTCTTTAATGAGGTCTATTTTAAATCTGCTGTCAATTTCCTTTGTATTTAAGACCGGCGGCACAAAATCGTTTTCCATGGCTAATAATAAAATCGCCAGCTCGACTAATGTGCTTGCACCCAAGGTATGCCCGACATACGGTTTGAATGCTGTTACAGAGATATTGGAATCCCCGAAAACAGAGCTGATGGCCTGTGCCTCGTAAGCATCCGCTGCCATAGTGCTTGGCGCATGACCGCAGATTAAATCAATGCCTTCTTTAGAAGTTTTGCTTGCCGTTAACGCGTCTTCAATAGCTTCCTGATAAGACGTTCCCCCAACCTGGGGAATCGTGATTTTCCATCCTTCTAATCTAAATCCACCTCCTAAATATTCAGCATAAATATGGGCTCCCCTCTTTTTCGCGTGGTCATAATCTTCCAATATTAATGCCGACGCTCCCTCGCCCATTACAAGACCCTTGCTTTTACTCGAATAAGGCTTCATCTTTCCGTCAGGCTCATACATATTAATCATCTTAAACCATAAATGCTTGTAGACATTGGAATGATCGCTGGCACAAACCACAACAACCGGGGTTTTGTTAAGCTTAATCATGTCACTGGCTGCTTCGATGGCATACAGCCCGGATGCGCAGGCATTATTTACAAATAGGGAATATTTATGGATATTAAATGTCCTGGCGACATGGAATAATGGCATGAATGTCTGAACCTCATAACCGTTCTTGACAATCTTATAATAAACATCGTCACTAAATGCCTTTTCTGAAATCCCCGTGGAATCCCTCATCTTCTTATAAGACTCATTAAGGATTTTATTGCAGAAATCCTCCATCCCTAAATTCTCATTGGTGACAATGAGCCCAACGGAATCCTTACCCGCTTTCTTATAATCAATCTTGCCATCATCAAAGGCTAGTTTCACAGCCGCTAACATGTATTGCATGTCCATATCGATGGGGGATTCTTTCCAGTCCTCAATGTACTCCAAATCATCTTCATTAATCCCAAAATTATGAATGTCAAATTTCTGGACTTTATGGACATAATATTCATCCCATATCTCATCCCCAGCATGGGATTTAGCAAGCTCTACGTTAGTGTTCTTGTTTATAATCCCCTTCCAGAAATCTTCTTTCCCAATGCCGACAGATGCAATAGGCCCGATACCAGTTATGACTATTCGTTTACTCATTTCGTTTTTATTGCCTTTTAGCTTTTTTATCCAAGAGGTCTTGTAACAATTGTATGGCCTCTTTAACTTTCTTGAGTTTAATTAACTGGTTATCCTTTACCGTAACCTGATATGTCTTTTCAATAGCTGTCGCAATCTCAATAACCTTGAGGGAATCGACCCCTAAATCTTTGACGAGATCCATCTCGTCTTTGATTTCTTCAGGTTCAAAACCCGTCATTCTTGCGAGCATTTCTTTTACTTCTTGAGCGACGTTTTGTCCCATAAAGCAAACTCTCCTTTATTTGATGAATTTTCCTATGATTAGACCGGCATTATTGCCACCAAAGGCAAATCCATTGTTAATAGCGATATTCACTTTCTGTTTCCTGGCCTTGTTTGGAACGCAATCAATGTCGCATTCAGGGTCAGGTGTTTCATAATTTATCGTTGGCGGAATAACATTATGTTCGATTGATAGGCAGCAACTAATGGTTCCAATAGCTGAGGCCGCTCCCATGGTGTGCCCAAGCATAGATTTAATCGAACTCACCGCTACCTTGTTTTCTCCGAAAACATTCTTGATGGCAGCGGCTTCAACTTTGTCATTATGTGGCGTTCCCGTTCCATGAGCACTAACATAATCAATGTCTTTAGCTTCAATCCCAGCCTCTTCAATGGCATTCTTCATACATCTAAAAATCCCATCTTCGGAAGGTTGGGTGATATGAAACGCATCGCAACTTAAGCCATAACCTAAAATTTCTGCATATATAACAGCCTTCCTTTTTAGAGCATTCTCAAGTGGTTCTAATACAAGAATTCCAGCGCCCTCTCCGGGTATCATACCCTGTCTATTTTTATCAAATGGCTGGCACTTCTCTGGAGCAGTAGCCCCGACTTTATTAAAACCTGTGAAAGAAATCCATGAGAAGGTATCAGAGCCACCCACAACAACCAAATCAGCCTCATCCGCCTGCAAAAGGTCATAACCGTATCCGATGGCATAATTCCCCGAAGCGCAGGCAGTCGTAAACATTCGATTTCGCCCTCTTAATCTGAATTCATGAGCGACATTTGCTGCGATACTATTGACAGGAGACTGATATGCCGATAATTTATCAACACCCTTAAGTCCATCCTTTAGCCAGAAACGATTCATGTTCTCCATCAGTTGAATCTCACCCATCGTTGTGCCGATGCAAACACAAACCGTGTTATCCGAGAGAAAATCTTCTTTTAAGCCCGCATCTTCAACGGCAAGCTTTGAGGCGGCGACAGCCAACTGCGAAGCCCGCCCCATCAGCTTTACCCGTTTTTTATTGATAAATCCTGCGGGGTTAAAATCCTTTACTTCGCCGCCAACATGCGTGGCGTGTCCCCGCGTATCAAAAGATTCGACCTTTGATATGCCTGACTTTCCCTTTATCAGATTATCCCAGAATGCAGTTTTCCCCACACCAATGGAGCTAACCACGCCAAGGCCTGTCACCACTATTCTTTTTTTATTTTCTGCGGACAAAAATCAATTCTCCTTCAGCAGCTCTTTCTTGACCGGTAAAAACAGTTACTTTTACCGAGGCGTTATCCTTTGTCAATCGAATAGCCTCTGCCTCAATTCTCAATTGATCCCCAGGTGTAACCGGCTTAAGAAATCGGCTGTCTTTAATGACTCCTAAATAAAACTCCAATTTTTTCGTGTTTTTCTTTTCAAAGAAAAGGAACGTTGACACCTGCGCCATTGCTTCAACCACCATTGTCGCGGGCATAATGGATTTGTCTGGGAAATGCCCCAGAAAACATATCTCATCCCCCGTAATATTTTTGATACCAACAACCTTTTTCTTCGGAACTAATTCAATAATGCGATCCACTAATAGATATGGGAATCTTTGCGGTAATGCTTGTTTTATTTGTTCAAAATCTAGCATTTTGCACCTCTCTTATTTTATAAACTTCCCAATTATCACGACAGTATTCGCACCATTTGGATTAAACGTGTTTATCATAACCCTCTTAACTTCCTGATTTCTCGCTTTATTGTCCAAATTCAACGCACAATCCGAATCCTTTTCTGACAAATTTATGCAAGGTGGAATAAATCCTTGCTCTAAAGCTCCCAATGCCGCAACCAAAGCCAATCCGCCTGATGCGCTAAATGTTTCGCCTATCATGGATTTAATAGCCGTCACAGGAATCTTCTCGCAAAACTTATCAAAAACCTTTTTGATAGCTTTTGCTTCTATCAAATCAGCATCTTGAGTCGAATTGGCATTCGTAAAGATACAATCAATGTCTTGCAGGCTACTTTTCGCGGATATCATTGCCCCAATGATACCGGTAGCTTTTGGGTTATACTTATGCAATTTATTGGGATCAAAATTAGAACCAACAGATAAAATTTCTCCGTATATCTCTGCTTTCCTTTGTAATGCGGAATTTAACTCTTCTAATATAACGATTGAAGCCCCTTCCCCGAATACTATGCCATCACGCTTTTTATCGAAAGGGCAGGATATTGGTGCGTTACCATTTTTTATCCCAGAAAGATAATCTAACTTATAAAATCCCAGGAACGTTTGAAGGCACATTTCCTCAACAGAACCAACAAGAACCCTATCAGCTCGGTTAAAGTTTATCTGATGTATCGCATAATCAAGAGCATCTAATCCCGAGCATATTCCTGTCGATATTGTCGAATTAAGCCCTTTAATCCCATGTCGAATTGCCACCCTGCTTGCAGGGGAATTAATAACTGTATTCGGGAACCTCGAAGCATTAACAAACTTCGGCCCCTCGACAATAGACTCTTTGTCAAACTCAAGAATGCTGTTTAAGCTGCCGAAAGTTGTCCCAACTGAAATCCCGGTTTTATAGGTGTTTTCTTCATTTATCTCCAACTTTCCATCCTCCAAAGCAAATTGAGAGGCCGCTAAAAGAAGTGTTGTTGACCTATCGAAATCTACCAATCCCTTTCGCCCTAAGATTTCTTTTGCGTTAAAATCTGTAATCTCTCCGCCAACTTTAACATTAAAATCTGATGTATCAAATAAAGTTATAGGCTTAATGCCTGATTTTCCTTCTTGGAGTCCTTCCCAATAGGAATCTTTCCCAATCCCAATAGGTGAAACCACCCCAACACCAGTTATAACAATTCGTTTTTTCTTCATTAATTTATATTCCCAATCCACCGTCAATTTGGATGACCTGCCCTGTGATATATTGGGCCCCTTCACTTAACAGAAAATTCACGACACCAGCAACCTCTTCGGCTTTTCCTAATCTCGCCAAAGGGATCATTTCAATAGCTGTCTTTAGGAAATTTTCATTTAATTCATTTAACATGTCCGTTTCAATAAATCCGGGGGCTACGGCATTAACCCGGATATTAAATGGGGCGACTTCTTTTGCCAAAGACTTCGTAAAAGAAATAATACCCCCTTTTGAGGCAGAATAATTGGTTTGCCGTGGCAAGCCTATAATTCCGCTGACAGAGGTAATATTGATGATATCCCCGCGTTTTTGCTTCATAAAGGTTACGATAGCTGCTTTTGTGGCATTGTATGTGCCTTTAAGGTTAGTATCAATTACGCTGTCCCAATCCTCTTCTGTTAACATAGCCAAAGCAGCGTCCTTGATGATTCCTGCATTATTAACAAGAATATCAAATGTCCCGAATTCTTCTAAAACGCTGTCTTTCATTTCCTGGACTTGTTCAAATTCTTTAATATCGGTCTTGAAAGCCAGCGATTTTACACCCAAACTTTCGATTTCTTTCTTCAGTGAATTGGCCAAATCTTTATTTTTCAAGTAGTTAAATACAACATTCGCCCCTTCCTGAGCCAGTCTAAGTGCTATAGCTCTACCGATCCCACGAGAAGCACCGGTCACAAGCGCTGTCCTTCCTTTTAAGTGCCTAGAGCTGTCCATTTGCTTCCTCTTTTTTAAGAAAATCTCCGACAATCTTCTCATACGCCCCTTTAATTTTGCCTGCTTTTCGCCAACGATATAGATAGATAGAATAAACTTTTATCCCTTCTGAGGAACTTAGTTTTTGAGATAAAGCGACATCCGTCATTTTGTGTAACTTCTTATAACGGTCTAATCTTTTTAATGTCTTTTTACTCATATTCCCCTCGCTTATTTTATACAATTGTATTGAGTATTATAACAATTGTATATTTCATCGACAACAATTTATTATTCTTTTTCTTGTCTTTCATTATTTAGCTTAAAACAAATAACGTCAAGCTTTTATGTCAAATATTACGCTCAATCCAAAAATTAACCCGCAGCTATCAATTTTGACAACTGCGGGTTTGCGCGACGGAAAAGGAGGTCGGAGGCTGTTATTTTCTTCTCATTAAAAATATCGATCCTAGTCCAAATGATAAACTCAATATCGTCATAGGCTCTGGAACCGTACTTTGCGCTGGAATTTCGATGGGATTAATAAGATATCCTGGTGAAAATAATTTCCCCTCTGCATTGGGAAGTTCTGTGTGCTTAATCCACACGCCTTTGCTTCCTTCAGGGTTTCTCACGATGGACTGGTCATACCCGGCTTCGGTTCCGTAGGCATAGGAATCAATAACATTACCACTCGCATCGCAGAGCGTTATGGTATCACCACCGTTATTTAAGTTTAGCTGCCCTTGGGAAGCTATTTGCCAATCAATTCCTGGCAAGTTTGGTGCTCCTCCCCCAAAGACGACAAATGTGCTATTTGCTTTGATATAAGTATCAACATCAAAGAAATGACGATCCGATGATGCATCTGAGACATACCAATTGCTTATGTCAACGGCGTTAGATGACAGATTAAACAGTTCAACAAACTCATCATCGTAAGAATCCCTTACTCCGTCATTATTGGCATCACCTGCTAAGCCCATCGCCGGATCAGCAAGAAATTCATTAATGAAAATAAACGCCTCTGCTCTCCCCTCGCAAAATTGGTTCAGCAAAAAAACTATAATCACTAAAATAAAACACTTTACTCGCATTTACAAATACCTCCTTTCAAAAGGATTTCAGGCACTTCTGGTTTCAGGGGATAGTTAAACGCTTATAGGAAATCGGGGAATTACTTTGGATAGTCTAAACTAATCCGGGGATTGGATAAGGGAAAATATATATCGCATCTTGTTACTTTTTTATTACATCCGAAATCGTCGTGATATCTTGATCAACTTCTCTTTTTTACTAGAAAACCGGGGCTTCCACTTACAGAATCAATTATAGGGTCATGCTGAAGCATTGTTCTCTTGGATAATATCCCGTTCGAATTCCTGGAATAGCTCACTTAACTTTAAGCCCAATGCTTTTGCCAATTCGAAATGATTATTCAACGACCCTGTCATTTTGTTATTTTCGATACGGCTTAATGTCGCCATCTGAATACCCGATTTCCTTGCGATATCCGAGAGCGTCAATTTTCGATCCCTTCGTAATTTCCTTAATGTGCTTCCAAATTTCATACACAACCTTTCAGTTCAAAAAAACCGCAGTTATCTGTGGGGATAAAAGCGGGTTTAAGGGAACGGGTAGATGAGTCTCAAAGTGATGCAACCGTGTTATTTTTTAGTTGCTTCTTTCTTTTCTTTGGGTTTATTTTCTACTGCCTTCTGGAAATCATCAAAACTGCTCATCATCCATCTGTTAAGCCATTTTCCCAATGGAGAATAACCAAAGAGCCATATCACCAAACTAATTAATCCGACAAATAATAACGCTACCCAAATATTAAATTTCTGGAATCCGCCTTGTGCAAGCTGAGTAGCAATAATCGCCCCTGTTGTTGCTGCAACTATGCTCAACGTTGGGGAGAATGGCTTCTCTTTATTGCTGCCTATTTCAACCTTCAGTTGACCACATTGGCTACTTTGTTGCTTTTTGTAATACCTGCTGCTCAAAAGGTATATGGCAACCAAAATTCCAACAAGTATAATCAGTTCAATCATGGCATAAAACGACTGAGCCGGAACAGGCTTGTTCTGAAGGCCATTAACAACGCCGATAATAAAACAGATTGCAGAAGAAACTGGCAGGGGCAACAAGCACAAGATTCCAAGAACGCGGGCATTTAGGCCTATAACGATCCTATCTTTGCCGCAATCAAATCTGGCGTTTCGTAGCACATAAATTCCATAAAAAATAAGGCCCAATTCTACTGCCAGAACCATAGCGACCTTCCCTCTTTAACCTCTTTACGGCAAGCGAATATTCCCACCGGCCGCATATATTACACTTTGAACAGCATAATTTTCGTTGTAACTGAATTTGCTGTACTTTTGCCCGACCCAATGACTCTCATACCAGCTAATGGCATCTAACAATCCATTCCGGTTAATACCAACCTTTATTGATTTTGCGTAATCTCCGCCCAATTCTAGGCATTTCCGAGTAATCTTGTGCTCACGCCAATCTGAGAGGTTACTAACGGTATGAGTTGTGACAATATTGCCCGATTCGTCCGAACCCATTTCCCAAATCCCATTAGGCAAGAGATCGGAAACGATGACCAGATGGTGGAAGCCTCCAGCATTCTGGGGTACAACCGAACCCTTTTTTGCAAGTGGCCGAGAGATGATATCAACCAGCACATAGTCAGGGTGATCTGGCGATATACTGTTTTGTTGGGCTATCGTCGCGCACCCATACAGAAGCGAAAAGATTAACAACAAAGACATTTGACCAATATTTTTCATAATTTTGTTTAAATGCCTCGGTTCAGATAAAATTTTGTAACCGCCCCTTTTCATTTAATTTTTTAGCCATCATTCCTTATAAATCATTCGTCCTGCATTGATACTCTTTTTTTAAATACATTTCTTCTATCTTATCAACTATATTATTATGAAATAATATTCTGTATCTTAGATACTGATTGGCTTGTGATTTCCTTTCAGTGGAATAAATCCATTCTTCAGGGCTAATTACTCTATCTGGCTTTCCCCATGTAGCGATAACTTGATCTGTCGTCATTCCGATTGAAATAGTTTCTCCTGTTAAATTTATGAACTTATACGCGGTGGATACATTGCTCGTTTTTTGCAAAACAAATTCCATTCCACAGTGTTCTTTACCAAACATTGCATTGAGAGCACCACAACCTGAAGATAACGCGACTAATAACAATAAAAATAATTTCTTCATTTTCATCCTCAATAAATCTACCTATCGAAATAAATTTCAGAAGCCCCTAATTCCTATATTTTTCTTAACTCTTTGGTCTCTAAATTTAACAAAAACCCTTTTCCTTCATTTTGGTCTGAGGATTCACCGAATAAAACAAATTTTCCATCAGGAGACCAACTCTGAAAGTGCAATTCAAAGTATCCGTTAAATATCGGAGTTACCTTTTGAATTTCCGTAGTGGATAACACCAATTCCTTACTGCCTTCAGCCACCTTAATTAAAGAATAGCCTTCCTCTTGATGAATTAAAATTTTCTGCCCATTTGAGGATATGCCCACTAACTCCCCTTTTTCATTAATACGAATATTTCTTTTTTCAAGAATATTGTAAACCACAAAACCATCTCCCTGATCATACGCAAAGGAATATCCATTTAATGCACACTTTGCATTAGCCATACCAACAGTAGTTACACCCAAATCACTCAAATCTTCTAATTGATTATTTTTGAAGTTATAAAGATAGAAATAATGAGCTCCATCTGCTGATTTCTCTGCATATTTGATAACACCATTTTCTATTTTTATGTAACCATCCAATAAAAGCTGCTCATCACCTACAAATCCTCGTAAATTAATCATTCCCTCTGGAGAATCAAAAACCTTCTTTAGATCACCTGTCTCAAACTCTAGAATATATAAGCCATCGGAAGGATTTGAACTTCCAAAAGTACCGACAGTGAAAGCCGCTTTCTTAGAATCCGAAGATAAAACTTTATGAGTTATGCTCTCTTTTGTTTTGTCCTTTACTTCATAAAGTTTTTGCTCAGCAAGATAGTCAGGAAGACGGATCAATAGCAACTCGGATCCATCGCTCCATAATTCTCTCCAATTCTTAAGTATAGTGTTCGTTTCTAAGTTCGACATCTTTTCTCCTTTCATTTCTTCTGCAACGCATTGCACAACAAAAGACATAAATATTAATGAAATAAAAAAGAATAATTTCACAAATCATCTCCCTTGATAATACTGACCTGCAAATGACGGTCTATTTGTAGACAATCCACTAATGTTTCCTCCCGAACCGTAAACCCAACTATTAACGGCATAATTAGAGTTAAAAGATCCCCCGACATATGTTTGCCCACTCCATACAGACTGATAACTGCTTACCACATTGCTGAAGGCAGATTGACTAACTGTGGTTGTAGCTGAGTATTGAACCTCACCTAAACCAATAGCAGTCATAGTATTTAGGGGTGTATCACCATTTAAACTGGCAGATGGAAATAACCCTCGATCATTTTTATTATAATTGAATACCGTGATCTTTCCACCATTACGGCCAGGCCCCATTTCTGTTATGTTTCCTGTTGAGTCCTCAGCAAACATATGATCAAAGGGAGTTCCTTTCACATCTCGGGATCCTACTCTTAATTGCTTATTATCGCTTGCTTTTACACTAAGGGCTTTTTGATTTTGCTTTTCATTTTCCAGCATAGCAGCCCTTTGATTGCGAGGAGTCCCTGGAGCACCCATTGACTGAAAGGTAACACCGATGGCAGTTCCAGTAATTGCACCTGTAATTCCTCCCGCAAAACTATCCCAACTTCCGGTAGCTGCGGTATTAGCAATACCACCCGCTAACATTCCACCTAGAATTAGATTGCCGGTAAGATTATGCAGACCTCCGGCCCAGCCCCCTATTCCTCCAAGGGCACCCCCTATCAATCCCCCATACAGGGCTCCTTTCCATCCCCCTTCTAAGCCTCCGGTAACAGCGCCTGCTACAAAACCTCCAACCATACCAGCTACCCATAGAGGGGCTGCTGCACCTAAAGTCACGATTGTGGCAATTGCCCCCAATGCTGCACCTGCAAAACTATTCCAGAATTTTTTCCAACTCCACTTGTGTCCATCGAGATCAACTCGATTAATGGGGTTATTACCGCAATAACTGTAACGATTAAGGGTTTGCGGATCGCTAGGGTCCTGAACAATCGTATCTGGAGTAATAAACCTCCCTAAGGATGAGTCATAATACCTCGCCCCGTAGTAGTAGAGGCCCACCTCATCATCCAAACGCTGGCCCGTGAAGTAGAAATTGGCGACCTCCTCTCCCCCGCCGTAAAAATCATGCCTTGCAAATTCTCCGTAAGGCTTGTATTCGATGATCTCCTTGGCGCGTTCTGTGTCGTCTGTAATCACATTCACGCTACCCAGATGGTCATCGAGGAAAATCGAAACATCTTCCCCGTTGACCGCCGCCACTCGACGGGAACCCAAATAAACATACTTTTTCTCGGTGCTGCCTACCTTCTCAAAGAGCGATCCAACAAATACACTTGTGACATTTTGCCCTTGTGACGTT
>Ga0265297_10004549_pt1 | contig 22451 bp, 24 predicted proteins | sample Munlanlwell13791_FD_192502 | JGI IMG/M metagenome (GOLD analysis project Ga0265297, IMG submission 192502) | Leachate microbial communities from a municipal landfill in Southern Ontario, Canada - Leachate well 137-91 | ecosystem: Engineered > Solid waste > Landfill > Unclassified | place... | reverse complement strand
GGATCATTACCCTGCGCACAGTCGATAACCAGTTTATGTCGCTCGACAAGATGAAGGTGAGCAGTGATGCGAACATGAAGATGGTCATGACGCCCGAGGGGGATGCCCGTATCGATTTTATTTCCGGGGCGAAAGTGGGCAAGGCATTCATTTGGTTTCCGCTCAACAGTATTACCGTCGTGAAGAAAAACGGTGATCTCATATTCGACTATTCAAAAGACCATTCCAAAAGCTGTTTAAACATTAACAAGGACATTCTTTATTGATGCAATGAGGGTGTTACTTCTCATCAAGCGGTTTCAATACGGCGGGGCCGAGAACCATGTCAGTGAATTGGCCAATGCACTCGCTGAGGCAGGCCATTCTGTCTGGCTTATGTCTAAACCGGGCAAACAGCAGCTTCGACTTAGGCCTGAAGTTCAGCATATTGCCGTTAACTTTTCGGACCTGAAGATTCCATTTCATCTCTATCGGCTTATAAGATTGATCAAAGATGAAAAAATTGAGGTGATTCATGCGCATCAAAGATTGCCCATCCTGTTGGGAACAATCGCAGGAAGATGGACGGGTATACCAATTGTTGCTACCATTCACGGCACAGTTCTGAAAGATTTAAAGTCGGATTTTGTCAGGAGAAACATCGATATGGGGATTGCGATAAGGGAGAGTTGTGTTGCTTGTATTACCAACTGTTTAAGATCGCAGAATAAAGTTGTACTTATCCCCAACGGCGTTCGGTTGCCTTCAGCCTGTGTGGACCGGTTTGTGGATCCGGAGAGCTTCTCAATCTATTACATCAGCCGAATGGATAGCCACCATACCCGGCTTCTCAAGATGATTTTGACTGAAGTGTGGCCCCGTCTCTTAGAAAAATACCCGCGTTCACACCTGCATGTGGTTGGAGATGGTTTCTGTTTGCCTTGCATCACCAGGATCATTGAACAAGCAAACTTCTCATCTTTACGCAGAACGGTCCATTTTGAAGGGTACGCACCGGAAGTGGGTGATCATTATCCTGATGCAGACCTAGTGATGGGTGTTGGTAGGGTGGCCATTGAAAGTCTGGTTCACGGAGTTCCTTTATTATCGGTCAAATACAACCATCTCGGCCCTATCGTGACGACCAAAAACTTCAAATCAATGCAGTATGCCAACTTCGTGGACCTTGAGGGGTTAGCTCCCGCTGCTTCTGATCTGCTGGGAAGATTCGGTGAATTTTTGGAACATCGTAATTTTTTCGAGGATGAAGCCAAGGTGTTGCAGAAGATTGTTGGCCATGAATATAATTTGACCAGTGTTACTGAAAAAATTGTAGCGGTTTATCGTGAAGTTTTAATACCCTCAAGGTTTTCAAAACCTTGAGGGTATTAAAACTGCTACAAAAGGAAATTCAAATTCTCATTTTCGCCCAATTCTATCGGAACCAACCCTTTTTTAAATATTCGGACCGGTCTTTCGCCAATAAGCCGAAGCGCTCCGGCTTCCAATCGAAGCATTGTTCCCTCCCGCAAACCGACCACATAAGTTTCAGGATTGATCTCCAGAAACTCCTCAATCCGCTGTTCCCTGGTTTCACCGCCGTGTCCTTCCGGGTTTTTGTCGAGGTAGTGCGGGTTGATCTGGAACGGGACCAGGTTGAGGCAATCGAACCCTTTCGGATCGATGATGGGCATATCGTTGGTGGTGCGCAGTGTTGGGCAGGCCACATTCGATCCCGCACTCCAACCGATAAATGGGACTCCGGCCATCACCCGCTCCCTGATCAGCGGAAACAGTTGTGCATCGTTCATCATTCGCACAAGCTGCCAGGTATTTCCGCCGCCAATAACAATGGCTTCCGCCTCTCTGACGACTTTGGTATAATCAGTCGAATGGTGGATACTGGTAAGTCGATGGTTCAATGCTTCGAATCGCTCCTTCACTTTGGTTTCGTAAGTATCAAAGGAAAATGTAACCGCAGCGAAGGGAATAAATAATGTTTTAAGCGATTGATTTCCAAGAAATTTGGCGATTTCCGGCATCGGATAGCTCAAGTAGGGTTCTCCCGGCATGGTGGAGTTGCTGATCAATAATAATCGCATATTTATCAGGATTAATTTCTACGAATTTACATCAGATTTTCGAGTTTGAAGGATTTATAATGACTAAAATGATTGAAGATGCTGCCGATCCCTGAGCGGAGCCGAAGGGTGAAGCAATCTGTTGAGAGTCGCATAAACTTTTCTTAACTTATTGACATCGCCCTAACCGGACAAAAAACAAATTTTAAACAGTCTCTCAATAATGATTATATAGATCTTATTTTCAGCTTATTATCTTAGTAGAAATTCGAATAGGATTGGAGCATGATCTTATTATCTTATTGCAAGATGTCATATAATAAGGTAATAAGATACGGATCTCCTTAGGTCCTCCTTTCTACTAAGATTAATTATAAAAATAAGGTTTATATAATCTTGATTTCTCAGTCCCCTTTCCCGTTCCACCAAATCTCCGTTTCCCCGTTCCCCGTTTCAATTTTTCCGATCTCGGCTCCTTTTTCACCCCCTCTCCCCCTCGTCCCCATCACCCCCTCTTTTCCTGTCGTTTTCACCGAATTTTTAATCATCTTAGTCCAAAAAGTGTATAAAATGTGCCAAAAAGTTCATTTTTCTTCACAAAGAGGTCGAAAATGGAGTTTTGAAATAATGCACCTCTTTATACATCTGGATAAATAGATACTTTTACCACCGCTAAAAATTTTCAAAATAAAAGATGGGTAAAACAAAAAATCCGATCAAAATAAAAAAGATATTGGTGGCCAATCGTGGTGAAATTGCGGTGCGCATTATGCGCTCGTGCCGCGAACTGGGCATCGAAACCGTTGCTGTTTACAGCGATGCCGACCGTTCCTCCCTACATGTGCGTTATGCGACAGAGGCCTATCACATTGGGCCAAGCGCCTCGTCAGAAAGTTATCTCCGGATGGACAAAATCCTGGATGTTGCGCTTAAATCGGGCGCCGACGCGATTCATCCCGGCTACGGGTTCCTTTCAGAAAACTCTGATTTTGCGCGTCGTTGTAAGGAAGCAGGCATTAAGTTTATTGGACCTTCAGCAGAGTCGATTGAAGCGATGGGCGACAAGATTAGCGCCCGAAAAAGAATGATAGCAGCTGGTGTACCGGTTGTACCGGGAACTACCGAAAAGATCGTCGACGAAGAGGAGGCAATCCGGATTATTCGCGGCATTGGCCTTCCGGTAATGATCAAAGCCTCCGCAGGTGGCGGTGGCAAAGGTATGCGCCTGGTCAGGAAAGAAGAGGATATCAAGCCATCCATCCGTAGCGCCAAATCAGAGGCAAACACCGCCTTTGGGGATGATGCCCTCTACATTGAGAAATACATCGAATCACCTCACCACATCGAATTCCAGGTGTTGGCCGACCAGCACGGCGATGCGGTACACCTCTTTGAGCGGGAGTGCTCAGTTCAGCGTCGTCACCAAAAGGTGATCGAAGAGACCCCATCTCCCATCATGACCCCCGAAGTGAGGGAACGCATGGGCGCATGCGCGGTCGCAGCGGCCAAAGCAGCCAATTACGAAGGGGCCGGCACCATCGAATTCATCGTGGATGACCAGCTTAATTTTTATTTTCTGGAGATGAATACCCGCTTGCAGGTTGAACATCCCATTACCGAAAGGGTAGTTGGGGTCGACCTTGTCAGGGAACAGATCCGAGTAGCTGAAGGCCATCCGCTTCCATTCAGGCAAAAAGATTTAAAGATGAACGGTCATTCCATGGAGTGCCGGATCTATGCCGAGGATACGGATAACAATTTTATGCCAAATCCTGGTAAGATCACACATATCACGGAACCAATGGGACTCGGTGTACGTACCGATGGCTACATACACGAGGGTTATACCATCCCGATCTATTACGATCCGATGATCAGCAAACTGATTATTTGGGGACGGACACGGGAAGAGGTGATCGAACGGATGAGAAGGGCCTTGTTCGAATACAAAATTTCGGGTGTGAAAACCTCTATCAAGTACCTGCTGAAGATCATGGAGACACCTGATTTCAGAAACGGAACTTACAACACCCATTTCATCGAGAAAAATGAGGAGTTTCTGAACAACAAGGTCAAATGCGACAAACATTGTGAAGATATTGCCCTGATCGCAGCCTTCATCGAGCACTCCTCCAGACTGCAAAAGGTCAAACAGGTTACCCCGCACGAAAGGGTTCTGGGCGTCAAAGGATGGAAACACAGAGGCCGGAGGGCGAGCATGCAGCGACTGTGAGAAGAGTTATGAGTTATAAGTTATGAGTTATGACCGGACTCCGATGATTTATCTTCTATTAAAAGCATGAATGATTTATTATAGAACTAATTCATAACTCATAACTAATATCTCATAACTCATAGATAGTGCTCAATTGTATAAAAGTAATCTACTATCGACAAAACATTAAATATTCTTATAAAGAATTATGCAGCTTGAATTAAAGGTAAATGACCGCAACGCCATCGTCAAAGAGATTAGCCGCAATGGTTCGCTTGTGACGATTTCGGTCGACGGTAAAATCTACGAAGTTGATATTGATAAGGTGAGCGGGGAGGAGTATTCCATTCTATCCGAAGGAAAATCCTACAATGTGGAGGTGATTCCTACGGATGACCCCAAGGTTTACCGTGTCAACACGATCTATTTTGGATTCGATGTGAGCGTGAACGATGCGGAAGCCCGTTACATGCAAAAACGAAAGAAAAATGAGGGTGACAGCACAACTGATACCATTAAATCGCCAATGCCCGGCAAAGTGGTAAAGGTATTGGTTCAAAAAGGCGATCATGTAGAGAAGGGACAAACCGTTGTGGTGTTGTCTGCCATGAAGATGGAGAGCGAATACAAGGCCGGTTGTGATGGAATCGTCTCAAAGGTGGCCGTGAAAGAGGGGGATACCGTCGATGGCAATCAACTGTTGATCGTGATCGGGAAAGATGTAAAGAAAAAATAATTTCAGAAAATACAGATGATAGATAAATACGCAGAACTCGAAAAGAGAAATCTTGAAGCAGAATTGGGTGGCGGTCAGGACCGCATCAACAAGCAGCATGCGGCTGGCAGGAAGACTGCCAGGGAAAGGATACTCGACCTTGTAGATCACGAATCTTTTGTAGAATTTGACAAGTTTGTGGTGCACAGGACCCACGACTTTGATATGGAAAAATCAATCATCTCCGGCGACGGAGTGGTAACAGGATATGGCAAGATCGACGGCCGGTTGGTCTATATTTTTGCCCAGGATTTCACAGTTTTTGGGGGTACCATGAGCCGCACCAATGCGGATAAAATTGTCAAGATCATGGATCTCGCCATGAACATGGGTGCGCCGGTCATTGGACTGAACGATTCGGGTGGCGCGCGTATCCAGGAAGGGGTACAAAGTTTGGCCGGATATGCCGATATTTTCTACCGCAATGTGATGAGCTCCGGCGTCATTCCCCAGATCTCGGCTATTTTGGGTCCCTGCGCCGGAGGTGCGGTCTATTCTCCGGCCATCACCGATTTCATTGTCATGGTGAAAGAGTCGAGCTACATGTTCGTAACCGGGCCCGATGTCGTCAAAGAGGTGACGCACGAAGAGGTGACCAAGGAGGAGCTTGGCGGTTCGGTCACCCACGGAAGCAAAAGCGGGGTTACCCACCTTACCGCCGATGACGATGAGCACGCGATGCTGATGATCCGCGAGCTTTTCGGCTACCTTCCCTCCAACAACATGGAAGATCCACCGTTTGTTCCGACGCTCGATGAGAGCAACCGTGAAGAGCCGGAACTGGACCAGCTGATTCCTGCCGATCCAAACAAACCCTACGACATGCACGAGCTGATCACCACGGTGGTCGACAACAAGAACTTCTTCGAGATTCAGCCCGGCTATGCGCCAAATATACTGGTGGGTTTTGCCAGAATGGGCGGACGCAGTGTTGGAATCGTGGCCAACCAGCCCGCCTACCTGGCAGGGGTTTTGGATATTAACTCATCTGTCAAGGCAGCCCGCTTCGTTCGTTTTTGCGATGCTTTCAACATCCCGCTGATCACTTTCGTGGATGTGCCCGGATTCTTGCCAGGAACGGTTCAAGAGTTCGGCGGAATCATCCGTCACGGGGCCAAACTGCTTTACGCGTTCGCGGAAGCCACAGTCCCAAAGATTACCATGATTACCCGCAAAGCATACGGAGGCGCCTACGACGTGATGAGCAGCAAGCACATTGGCGCCGATATCAACTATGCCTACCCATCCGCCGAGATTGCCGTGATGGGCGCCGACGGCGCCGTGCGGATCATCAACAAGGACAAGCTGGATGCAGAGCAACGCGCCGCAGCTGTCGAGAACTACCGTGATACCTTCTCCAATCCGTACAAAGCCGCTGAGCTGGGCTACATCGATGATGTGATCTATCCCCGCCAGACCCGAGCCAAGTTGATTCAGGCGCTGGAGATGACCCAAAACAAACACAAAACCAATCCGCTGAAAAAGCATGGAAACATACCACTATAAAAAAAACGGGCCGAAAAGGCCCGTTTTTTATAATGGTTTACCATTTACCCCTCGTTGCGAAGGAGTGGGAGCTGTGCTTAAAATCAATAATTTGCGATTAAGGATTCGTAGGGGATTTTAAGTTTTTCATGAAGATTTCTAATCATTTTCAAAGACAGTTTCCTTTTTCGATTAAAAATCTCTGATACCCGGCTTTTATAACCGATAACTTTTGCCAAATCGTTGTTATCCATATTCATTTGCTCCATGCGAAACTTAATAGCCTCAATAGGGTCAGGCGCATCAATTGGATAATGCTCATCTTCGTATTTTTCAATTAACATTCCTAACAAATCCGCTTCATCCCCTTCATTCGAATCTGCCGGGGCATCAAATATAATTTCAAGTCTGCTTAGGGCTTGATTATATTCTTCTTCTGTTTTTAGTACTTTGATCTTCATCGTATTTTTTAAATTTTATCAGCGTCAATCCTATCGTAATCACCATGGGTCCCAATAAACCTAATAAAAACCCATTGCCTCAGATAATTAATCTGGACAATCAATCGATACTTGTTACCACAGATATTGAAAACCACTCTTCCATTTTTGAGAATACTTGCTCTAGGATACGCTGCCTTAATTTCATTTGGCGAAGTCCAGGCTGCTTTTGATGCTTCCTTGTACCAAGTTTTAAGTTGATCTTCCGAATCAGTCTGTTTTTCCCAATAGACCCGAAGTATTTTTTTGGCAATTACCCTCATTGATTTTTCAATACTTTGTACAAAGATAATAATAAGTTACCGTTTTGGTAATTCGGATTGTTTTTTGTATAATGATTTTGCATTTTTGCGAACATGTATATCAAAGTAAAAACGACAGATGTTTCGGTCGCGCGCGAGCTCCGCCATAACCCGAAGACCTTCAAGGTTTCAAAACCTTGAAGGTCTGAAAACATTTCCACCACCCGCTAGCTCCGCCAAATCCGGAGGATTTGCATGTTTGTAGAAAATCAAGCTACGAAAGGAATGTACGACCCTGATCAGGGTCGAATCCCTCGTTGTGCAGCATTCTTTCTACAAACATTTGACCTCTCCGAGGTCTGAAAATTCAATATAGGGTAACCTAATCCCGCTTTTCGTGCGAACGCTCCGCTATTTCCTGATCGATTTCCGCAATCCCCCTCGTTTGCAACGAGGGGTTAATTGTCATGAGTTTGTAACTCGGTATCAAACAGCCGATTTCACCTTAGCAAATCCTTTGATCACAGCACAATCGTTAGAAACGACAAACCACTGACCCCTCGTTGCAAACGAGGGGGAGCAGGGGCTATTCGCACAAAGCGAAAAATGGATGGAAACAAATTTATAGGATGAAAAATTCTTATTTTTACGAAAAAACAGCCATGGACATACAGACGAGAAAAATTCAATTTATTCAGGAATTTCTGAAATCAGCAAACGATAATTTGCTTGACAGATTCGAAGAAATTTTGAAGCAAGAAAGAGAAATTTCGTTTGAAAAAGAGATCAAACCTATGACGCTTCAGGAATATGAACAGCGCTTTGATAGGGCAATTGAAGATGTTAAGAAAAATAAAGTTAAGAGTGCCAGGAACCTGAAGAGGGAAATAGCATCATGGAAATAATTGTAATTTGGTCGGATACAGCGATCGAAGAGTTACAGGGCATATACGACCATTACCATTATAAAGCGGGTAAAAGAATTGCCAATAAGTTGGTTAACGACATTGTGGACCAGACAATATTGCTGGAACATTCACCCCGCATTGGACAGACGGAAGAGATATTGGAACATTTGCAAAAAGAAATACGGTATTTGGTACACGGGAACTACAAGATTGTGTACTGGATAGACGAAAATGTTGTAACAATAGCGACTGTATTTGATTGCAGGCAAAATCCCGAAAGACTAGGCATCAAGAGTATTTGATTTATTATATGAATAACTCGCAATTTCCCCCTCGTTTGCAACAAGGGGTAAATTGTTATGAGTTTATAACTCGGTATTAAACAGTGTATTCAATGTTAACCAACTTTGTAGTCGCAGCATTGTCGTTACAAACGACAAACCACAATCCCCCTCGTTTGCAACGGGGGCGGGCATGTTGAATCAGACTATTCAAATAAACATTATCTTTAGGCAAAAAATTCAGGTTGGCAAATCTTTATGTAATATCGGGTTGTAATGGGGCAGGAAAGACAACTGCATCCTACTCAGTATTGCCGGACATGCTTAATTGCAAAGAATTTGTTAACGCTGATGAAATTGCCAAAGGATTGTCCCCATTTCAACCTGATAAAGTTCCCATTGAAGTTCATAATCAGATCATTTACAATCAAATCGTGAAACAATGAACAAAGAAAACATCAAGGATCTACGGACAAAAATACTAAAAGGACTTGATTTGGCATACAGTCGCTTATTGGCATCTAAACAAAAGGATGACGCAGAACTTGTGATTTCAAGAAAAGGGAAAATTGTGAAAATTAAAGCGAGGGAATTGACATAATGATAAAAGCGGCTGCCTTTTCAGACAGCCGCTTTTATCATTTTACCAGTTCAGCAACCCTATCCCAATGGTAATCGGATCCATCACCGGTCCCCTGCCATCTTTGAAGAAAGGCGTAAAGTAGTAGGTTCCGTAAATATTGAATCCCTTGTAGCCCAGCCTTACTGTAGAGCCTCCTCTGAAAGGGTTGATGTTGAAATCGTTGTGATCCTTAGTTTTGGTTCCGTTGATCTCCACTTTGGTGTGTGATCCCATTTTTAGACCGCCGATAACGCCCATCGAAATCCACAGACCGGAGCTGTTTGGTACATGAAATTCCAATAAGAGCGGAACGGTAAGGTATCCTGTCGATAATTTTGATTTCTGAAGATTTTGGTCACTGATGGGAATCGGAACGATATATCCATTTTGATTTGTGATCGTGAAAGGATTGCTGAAGCGGTAGTCGTTGAAATTTAACCCCAAGCCGGTCACCAGGCCAATGTCCCTGTGGTTTTTTTGAAGTCCGATGCTGTATTTTAATAGATTGATGTTTACTTCCAGCGATTTGTTGTGATTGATGTCAAGGTAGTTGGAACCATGGTAAGAGGAGGTGCCGGGGATGGTATATCCTGCATAATCTACATTTGCAAAGCTATTGACCCCCATCTCAAGATATGACCAATGCCCTTTGAATTTAGGCGAATGGCCTGTCCATTTTTTGAAACCCTGGTCGTCCAGTTGGTCAAAGTCAACTTTGGCGCCATGTTTACCCTCGGTGACCACCATCGTCTTACGTCCTACACGGATCTTGACAGAGTCGTCCATGCCTTCAGTGATTTTGACGATACTGTCGCCAATTTTTACATCTGTTTTGGATCCGTCTTCTATCACAGTTACCATGTTTTTGCCAAGTACATTGACCCGGACCGTATCCTGTGCCCCCCGGGAATTTGGCCCGAATGCCAGTGCAAGAATGAATAATAGAGAAGTTGTTTTCATCACGATAATGTTTGAAATGTTTATAATGTTTAAAATGTTTGAAGGGTTATCGGTCCCTGAGCCTGTCGAAGGGAAATGTTTGCCCTTCGACAGGCTCAAGGACCGGGTGCTTTTGTCTGACTTTAGCGCTTCGCCCCTTCTCCCCTTCACCCCTTCTGCTTCTCTCAGGGACCGGTGCTTTTTCTCGTCGTCCTAGTCGTCCTAGTCATCCCAGTCTTCCCAGTCGTCCCCTCATTTTCCCCTAAGACGAACACCCCCATCCAAAAGTTACAGCTACCTGTTCACCGGAATGGAAAAAGCCAGCAGTTGGGTGTTAAACGAGATGGTCTTCAGGCGACCGTCGCTCCCTTTTCTACCTGTCAGGCGTTTCCCGGGTAGTCTGGAGAAGAGGTGCAATCCGGCTATGGTAAACTCCTCACGGGTAATAAACTCAGTGGGATCGTTGGTTTTCAACTCCTGATATTTGTCTTTGAAGAATTCTGACAGGGGCATTTCCATGGAGGCCGCGTACAGGGCTTTTTGTTCCAGAATGGTCAACAGGTCAACAAACAACGGTGGGGGAGTTTCGAGTTTGCCGGATCTCGGTTCCAGTTTTTCAATGTTTTCAGCATACCTGGGTTCCAGTGTGCCCAAATCTTCAACCTTCACATCTTGTTTTTTCAATATCCGTTTTGGGGCTGCCTCCACTTTCTTCTGTTTTTTTTCCGGCTGCGCGGGTAGGGATTTGTTCCCGGCTGCTTCCGCCTCGGGCACTTTGTCTCGCCTCTTTGGGAGCGATGTTTCCGCAATTTGAATTGAAGTGGATTGGATTTTTCTTGATTCCGGGATGAAGGTGAGAAGTACCAGCAACGCGATAGCCGCGACTGCCGCCACCTGCATCCATCCCGTCATCCATATCGTCTTTTTCTTCAGGCGGCTCTTTCCCGGGAAGGTTATCTTCTTGTCGGGGAGAAGCCTGCACTGTTCAAATTCTTTCACAATTTTTTTCCGGTCCGGATTTTTATCAAGCCAGTTTTGAAATAGACGCAGCTCTTCTTCGCTCATTTCGCCTTCCATGGCAGCGATGGCAGATTGCTCAAAATGAACCGGATCATCGTACACCTCTTTCTTGAGGAGATGCTTGCCCGGATAAATCAGGCCTGAATCTGCCTTTAAAAATGGCGAAAATTCTTCCGTTTCATCGGCCAAATCGGGGTGCTCAATCTTAAAGAGTCGTACCATCTCCATTTGCTCTTGATCGAGATTTTCCTCGATGTAATCAAGGAACCAGCTTTCGTAGTTGTCTCTGGTAATTTTCATCCCAATTTTGTGTTATGTAAAAGCGCTCGTTTCATAGGAGTGCGTCAATGGTACCGATGTAATCTTTCAGGAAAATCCTGGCACGGTAGATGTAAACTTTAACCTGGGCTTCGCTAAGCCCGGTGATTTCACCGATTTCCCGGTAGGAATATCCTTCGTAATCGCGCAGAAGGAGAACAGATTTCTGAACCTCTGACAGTTTGTCTACAGCCTGTTGCATCAACTCCTGCAGGTCGCTGTATCCTTGCTCTTCTGCCCTGTCCGGCAACTTTTTTGATTCGACCAGCGTCTCGTTTTTCCGTTTCCGGATGTTGTCGACCATGGTGTGGTGCGCGGTGGTAAAGAGCCACGATTTTACTTTGAGCGGATCGACCTGGTCCCTGTGGATCCAAAGCTTTTCATAGCAATCCTGTACAATGTCCTGTGCAGACATGGCATCGCCCAAATTCTTCAGGGAATAGCGGTACAAAGCATCCGCCCAGTCGTCAACAGCCCGGTTGTATTCGGCAATAGTCATTGTCAGGTTATCCTTTTTGGGAATAAGACGATTAAGTTAGCCAAAAGTTACAGCGGCACGAAATTTGTAGTAAATAAGCGTTAATTTATCTGAAATTGCCTTAACGGTGATTAAATATTTCGTCAACTGCAGCGGCACTTTCTTTAATATCGTATTTTTGTCGTACAAGTTAAAAACAGAATCCAATGAAGACAATTAGAATAAGTGGCTTAATGCTCGGTTTAATAATAGTATTGGCTACCCTGACCCAGTGCAGAAAAGAGGCGGTTGTGCCTACACCGGTCGATCCTCCGATAGTGACGCCGCCTGCTGTAATTCCCAATGCTTCAGAGGTAAATACCTTCGTTTGGTCCAGCATGCACGATTATTATTTGTGGAACGACAAGATACCAAATCTGACCAATACCTATTATCAGATGCTTACATCGACCAGCGCCAATTACCAGCGGAACAAGGACAGTTTGAACGTCTACCTGAATAAATTCACAGATCCGTCCAAACTTTTTAATGATTTGTTGTACCAGTACAAGGTCGTAGACAAGTGGTCATTTATTGTCAATGACTATACAATCATTGACAACTGGATTGCAGGTATTTCTAAAACAATGGGTTACGACTTTCAGTTGTATTATCTAAACAGTACCTCCACAGATATTATCGGCGTAGTTCGTTATGTACTGAAGGGATCCCCGGCCGATCTTGCCGGTGTGCAGCGGGGAGATATTTTCGCGAAAGTTGACGGTGTGCAGCTGACGGATGCTAACTACACCGCTAATTTGATTAACAAGGAATCCTTTACACTCACCTTTGCCAAGATTGTCAATGGCATTATCACACCTACCGGTAAAACAGCAACCATGACAGCAATTCAATTGCAGGAAGATCCGGTATTTCTGAGCAAAGTGATAGATGTCAATGGAACCAAAGTGGGTTATCTTGTTTACAATGGCTTTACCTCCGATTTTGATCAGGAGTTGAACACTGTTTTTCAACAGTTTAAAACAGCTGGCATTTCCAAGCTTATTCTAGATCTTCGTTACAATGGAGGAGGTTCCGTCCAGTCTGCCATCTACCTGGCCAGCATGATTTATACCACAAATACCTCCACATTGTTTACCAAGAGTGTTTATAACGGGATATTGACACCTTACATCACAACCACTTACGGCGCAAGTTTTTTTAACAGTAATTTTACCGATAAAATAAACACAACAGCCATCAATGCCTTGAACCTGAAGGATATTTACTTTATTGTTTCAGGCGAAACCGCTTCGGCCAGCGAATTGTTGATCAATGGATTAAAACCATATATGAACGTCAAATTATTTGGTCTCAACACATACGGGAAATATGTTGCCTCACTGACATTGAAGGATTATGATGCGAACAACAACCTCGTTACTACCCACAAATATGCCATGCAGCCAATTGTGGCCAAATATGCCAATTCATTGGGTGTATCCGATTTCGTAACCGGACTTGTCCCTGATGTTATTGTGGATGAAAAGAAGTCTGCTATGCTTCAGCTCGGCGACGAAAATGAGTATCTCCTTAAAACGGTTCTTGATTATCTCAAGGGACTGAAATCACAAAGATTAACCACCCCTGGTAGTCTGGCCAATTCAAGGTCGCTCGTTGCAAGGAAGGATTTAATGCAATTCTCCAGGGATATGTATGTCGATCCGCAGAAATTGACAAAACGGAGCAGATAAGAATCATACTTAGTTATAAGTTATGAGATATGAGTGATTGTAAGTGCAACACTTCAATATTGAAGCAAATAATACATGATTATTCGTATTTTTGATAAAAAAATTGAATTATGAACACGCATCCCATTACCATAGACCTTCCTTTTGATCTTCTTCTTGCATTGAACGAGACAGAAGCCGAGCTAAAACAAGGAATAAAGACTTCGTTGGCTATGAGATTATATAGATTGCAAAAACTTACAATTGGAAAAGCAGCTCAATTATCAGGACTTTCAAGATTTGAATTTGAAACATTGCTCTCTGAGAGTGAGATACCAATTTCAAATCTTACAATAGACGATGTAATGAATGATAGCAAAAAGCTTAAATAGAATGGAAAGTTAAAACCAATTTTTGAAACATTCTTGCAAAACAAGCGCTTTTATTCGGTTGACCTGCTCAATGCTATCTTGAAGGCTAAAGGAGAAGAAATAATAAGCCACAAGGCTTAACTAAAAGGCAGATTTCCCGATAGAATGAATTCCCAAGGATGATGTTTGGAATTTAAGTGTTTCATTTATATATAGCAACAGCTTATCCTCAGTTCATCACTTATCACTCATAACTCATAACTGGGCACAACCGCTTAATAGAAGAATTAATGATTTTGAAATGACCGATAAACAATTAAAGCTCGATGAACGCTACCTTCGGATGGCAGCCGTTTGGGCCGAAAATTCCTATTGCATACGGAGGCAGGTAGGCGCCCTTCTGATAAAAAACAAAATGATCATCTCGGATGGGTACAACGGGACGCCATCCGGATTTGAGAATATTTGCGAGGACGAAAACAATAAGACCAAGCCCTATGTGCTTCATGCAGAGGCTAATGCAATAACAAAGATAGCCAAATCGCACAACAGCAGTGATGGCGCGACTTTGTACGTTACCTCATCACCCTGCATTGAGTGTGCAAAATTGATTATTCAGGCCGGAATTGTTCGGGTCGTCTTTTCGGAGAATTACCACCTGAATGACGGAATTGAACTGCTGGAACGGGCGAAGATTGAGGTGGTGCAGATTAAAGGACTGGGAGACTAGGAGACTGGGGGACGGAGAGACGGAGAGACGGAGGGACTGGGACGACTAGGATGACTGGGACGATGAGAACGGTCCCTGGGCCTGTCGAAGGGCCGAAGCTCCACAGCCTAACGAAACCACCCGGTCCCTGAGCCTGTCGAAGGGGGAATTAAAATAAAAAATAAATATAGAATTCAATTCGTTAAATGGAAAACAACAACAAAAAATTATCTACCTGGATGCCCGTTTTATTGGCAGTAACGCTCATATTCGGCGTCTGGTTGGGGATAAAATTGCAGAACAGAAAAATTGGGGCCCTTGTACCCACCCAGGTTAGCAACAACAGTAAGCTGGATGTGGTCATGAAATTGATTGAAGGTAATTATGTTGATACCGTTGATTCAAAGAAGATCGTTGAAGATGCCATTCCGGAAATGCTCAAGCAGTTGGATCCGCATACCACCTATATCCCCGCCAAAGATTTGCAGGGAATCACGGAAGAGATGACCGGCAATTTTGGCGGCATCGGTGTTCAGTTCTCCATCCAGAATGATACTGTGATGGTGATTGATGTAATCTCGGGAGGGCCTTCACAGAAATTGGGCATCCGGGCCGGTGACAGGATTGTCAAGGTTGGGGATTCAACCATGGTAGGCAAGAATATTAAAAACGAACTTGTGTTCAAGAAATTGCGTGGCCCCAAGGGAACCAAAGTTAATGTAAGTATCTGGCGAAAGGGACTACCGGGATTGCTGAGTTTCAACATTACCAGGGGGGATATTCCAATTAATAGTGTTGATGTCTCTTACCTGCTCGACAACAAGACCGGGTATGTGAAGATTGGCCGGTTTGCAGAACGCACCTACGAAGAGTTTATGGGCGCCATGGCCAAATTGGAGAGTGGTGGCGCCGACCAGGTCATCATCGACCTTCGTGGCAATCCTGGAGGCTATTTAAGCGCGGTTATACGTATGGTGAGCGAATTGCTCGACAAAGGCGAGCTCATCGTCTATACGGCAGGCAGAACCCAGCCTAAAAGGGAATTTGATGCGGAGAACCGAGGAAAGTTCTTTGGGAAAAGGGTGGTGATTCTTGTTGATGAATATTCGGCCTCGGCCAGTGAGATCTTTGCAGGAGCTGTTCAGGACAATGACCGGGGAACGATTATTGGCAGACGGACTTTTGGCAAAGGCCTTGTTCAGGAGCAGATCCCGTTTTATGATGGTTCTGCCATTCGGCTAACGGTGGCCAGGTATTATACCCCTTCGGGAAGATGCATACAAAAGTCTTACAAGCACGGAGCGGATGATTATTATGCCGACCTGACCAGGAGGTTTGTCCATGGAGAGATGGAGCAAAAGGATAGCATTCACATGGCCGATACGGCAAAATATTTCACCCGTCTGAAAAGGGTCGTCTATGGCGGTGGGGGGATCATGCCCGACATCTTTGTTCCGGCCGATACTTCAGGGAACTCTTCCTACCTCTTTAAAATCATGCAGAAGGGACTGGTTTACCAATATGCTTTCGACTATGCCGACAAGCACCGCGTCGAATTGTCGAAACTTAAAACCGGGACGGAATTTACAGGTCTGTTGCGTAAAAGGTCTATTCTTAATGAGTTTTTACAGTATGCGGTTAAAAACGGAGTAGCCAACAATGAAGCCGGAATAAAAACTTCGGGCAAGATCATTGAGACCCAATTGATGGCTTACATTGCCAGAAACATCATTGGGGAAGAGGGCTTTTACAGTATCATCAGCGCCATCGACAATACCTTGCAGGATGCGATAAAGACCATCAACAGCAAGGACAAGATGGTCAGCGTAAAGTAAAATAAGAAAGGATGGGCCATCGCTCATCCTTTTTCATTATTTCACCAAACCTTCCAGTTTTTTGTAGGCATCGTTGATGCCATTGACATAGTCTTGTTTAAGTTTCTGATAAAACCCTTTGACCAGTTTGGGATTATCTTTCCCGTCCGGATTGTTGATTTTGTCGATCGTATTGTTGTGCAGGAGAACGATTTCGTCAATCACTGCCATTGCTTCCATCTCTTTGCCATTGAAGGTCTGTACAAAATCGATGCAATCACCGATCATCTGTGAAGATAAAAATTCTATCTCCTTCTTTAACTGTCTGATACTTGCCATAACTTATGATTGAATTGGTTTAAAAAAGTTTTGTTCTTTGCGGCGCATTGTTGACTTTCTTCTTCTTGATTAATTTTTCTGCTTCCACTTCCTCATCGACAATCTTTTTTCTAAAACCGGCCGGATCAGGAAGGGTCCAGATATTCTTATTGTCCCAGTTGGAGCGAACTTTAATGACGTTCAGGTTGTAACAAACTTCTTCAGGTTCAAGTTTCTCCTTGAGATTTCCCGAATCCCAAACTCCATTTTTGTTCCTGTCGAAGATGGCCTTCATCAAGTATTTTTGCGGTTCAAGGAAAGGAATGGTGATCTCACCATCTTTGTCGATATTTACACTCTTCATCAATTTTTCGGTCGCGGAATTCTCAAGAAGCTGGATGATGGTTGGCCCTTTGACGTTCTTGATGAAGTAGATTATTTTGCCGTAGTGTTCCTCTTCCTGTGTCCTGAACTCGTTTTTTAGCGCCTTTCCATACATGCCATAGATGGTATGAAGCGCCGTCGAATCTATCGTAAGTTTGTAAGAGGTTCCAAATTCCCACGGATAGGAGAGTAGGAACCTTCGGTGATTAACAGGGTCAGGCCTGATTTTCGGGGGAATCTTGTAAAATGAGGTATCTTTTTTCACAAATAGCCCTACCAGTGATGTGTCAAAGGATAATATGGGTTCAGGCGACTCAATTTGAACATCCCGGTAGGTATCCAGGATACTGCCCAAATTTGTTGTCAATGTAACACTTTTTTGTTCAGTGACTATTTTCCTGCGCTCTTTACGCTTTTCTTTTTCTGGTTTATTTATCTGGCTGTCAGATAGATATAGTTTTATTGTATCCTTCTTGGTAAAAAAGTGTCCGAGGCTGTCCTGTTGAAGATAGGAGAGCTTTAGGGCGAGTGTATCCCTTTTGTAAACCAATGAATCTGTCAGCCATATTTTCAGGGTATCTGACTTTTTACTCTTTTCAATGATGTTCCAGGGGCCTTTCGGATGGACATTAAGTACCTCTATATTGAAGGTATCGGCCGTCGAGCCGGTGAAGGTAAGATCGATGGTTTTGCGGTTGGGGCGCTCATATTTGTCGAGGTTCAGATCAAATCCTTTCTCGAAGAAAAGGGAAAAATTGATAGGATCCGGATAAAATCTCGTCTTCCCAAGAACCACAAGCGTGTCTGCTCCGGTGACTACCGTATCCCGTTGGGGTTGAAATTCGGCGGAAGGTTCAATTCTTGATCCCAGAAAGGCAATTGAATCTACTCCGGATGTGTATTTCAGGTTGTTATCGATATCGCTCAAGGCATACATCAGGTAACTGGCTTTTGGCAGATTGGTAACTGCAAAGAATCCCTGCGCATTGGTTTTTCCTATGAAATCAGGGCGTGTCTTGTGCACAAGGGTATCGGAAGATCCTTTGTAAAGAAGGATAAAGCAGTTTTTTGAGGGTTCGAGCGTAAATGCATCCCTGACAAAACCAACGATGCGGAGCGAGTCTAGCGTCGGACCGGTAGAGAAGGCTAAACGCAGGTTCTTGTATCTGTTTTTTTCGTTGTTGTCGACGATTCCGTCTTTGAAATCAAGCGAATAGGTGGTATTGGGTCGAAGTTTCTCGTTCAGGTCTACGATGAATGTTTTGCCTTTTGTTTTGAAAATAGGTTTCTTGGTCGTCGGTGGTGAAACGATAAATTTTTCATTCATTTCATCCGGGACAACAAATTCATCAAAGCTAATTCGAATCTTGTTGTCTTTAAAATTCAACTGGTTATTCTCCGGAATGCTCTTTACAATGAAGGGTGCTGCCTTGTCTTTGGGACCGCCTTTGGGCATTCCCATGTTGGCGCACGAGTAAACCAGCAGCAAAGGAACCAAAACTGAAGCAACAATATGTACGAATCTTTTTACCACAGTTTGACTTTAATTTACATGATCTTGGTTACAGGCTTAGCAGAACCCAATTCCTGGTTATCTCAACGAAGAGAACAGGCTTGACAATTACTGGTATCTGGTGTATTTTATATTCAGCTGAATTGGGCGCGAACTATTTCCACCTTTAAGCACTACACGGTAAGGCGATCCGTTGCGATCAGCATTGACCAGAAAGAAACTGGTATTATCGATCTCACCTTTCAGGATCTGCTCAAGGTGCCTGGTAATATTGAAGGTGTAACTGGCGGTTGTTGCATCATAACTACCTCCGTAATAGGTGCTCGACAACTGGCTGTCTTTTGGGAAGGCCTCAGCGCCGGTACTGTCTGTGTATTTAAGATAGACTGAGGAGGGCATCTTGTAACGCCTTGGATCAGAGACAAGCGTATCGACAAAAAAGGTGAGAGAAGCCTTGCTGACTGCGTACATGGTCGAATCCTTCCATTTATTTAAGGATGGAATATTGATCTTTACTTTGGTGCCTCCGGTAGGCTGAAGATAAACCAGGGTATCCTGAATGAGCTCCTGGTTCAAATGTGCCGAGAATGCGCTATTCCGGTAATCGTGCGAAAAGGCAGCGACATTGGCAGAATTGGTGGTGACGTTGTAAGAAAAGAAGAGCGAGTCTTTCTTCGCAGTATGGTAATAGAGTCCCATGCCGGATCCGGCTGCCGTGAGTCCGATTAAAGTCCCTTTTCTTCCGGTAGAGGCGGCTTCCACGTACAATCCCTTGAAATTTTTAAGGAAAACTTCATTCGAAATCATATGGAGCGAGTCCAGTTTAATCAAGCGGTTGCCGAGGGCAGGATCCAGATTGACGCGTACATATTGGGTCGTTGTATCCGTCTTGGCAGAGTCTGTTTTAAATTTTGGAATAAAACTTACTGATCCAACAGGTGTTGTCGAAGCCAACGATTTAAGGTTAAAGGATGACATGTATTTGGCATCGTATTCCAGGTCACCGGTCAGCTCATATACTTTCAAGTTTTGCACCGTTGCGGTATCTCCATAAATCCGCTTATAGGTTAACCGCAGGATCAATGAATCCAGTGTGGCTGTAGCATCATAATCAGGATTTGCAGCCAGTCTGTATTGTGCCGCAAAAGCACCGTCAGTCCGACCGAATAGCGGATCGTTGAAACTACCGATATAGTTATAAGCCGGGCGGTCTACCCTGATCTTATCGTCTGTAAAAGTAAAAGACTTGATGGTGCCGGATTCTGAGTAAGTCCTTGAGTAAACAGCAGAACTACCGGGGATTAGATTTCGTCCCAAACTTTCGTCACCTTTCTTGCAACCGGTGAATAGGAGAGATATTATTATGGAAGACCCAACAAGGGCAAAAGCTTCAAAATATCGATTTTTCAATTGAATCAACTTTTTAGTAAACCGGCGCAAATTATAAAATATTATTGTAAAAATCGAAATAGGAATCGATGTAACTCTCTTTTGGCTGATAGTCGAGATACTGCATTCCTGAAGCCTTTATATGTTGTTCGATGACAGGATTAATCACTTCACTTCCTTTGATGGCTGCATCCGAATAGGTAAGCGCGAGCTTGGTATAATTCTCAAAAGTCGGTTCATTGATGACTGAGATATCTTTCAGGTTGATACCATCTTCTGCGATCTTTCTGGCCATCTCAGGGTTTAGCGGGCTTACGAAATGATCGTCGTAGACCGAATATACGATGCGTGTATTTGCAAACAACGGATTGTCCTTGTAGGTCTTCTTGACAAAAAGTGGAACCATACCGGTAAACCATCCATGGCAATGGATGATATCAGGCGACCAGCGAAGCTTGATGACCGTCTCCAAAACGCCTCTGGCGAAGAAAATTGCACGCTCGTCGTTGTCTTCGAACTCAACATCATTTTCGTCTTTCAATGAATATTTTCTTTGGAAATAATCTTCATTGTCGATAAAGTACACTTGCATCCTGGCTGCCTGGATCGATGCAACCTTGATTATCAGCGGATGATCGTTGTCGTTGATGATCAGATTCATTCCCGATAAACGGATCACTTCATGTAACTGGTTTCTTCTTTCATTGACATTCCCAAAACGTGGCATGAAGGTACGGATCTCTTTCCCGCGTTCCTGTATACCCTGAGGCAGATACCTTCCAATCCCGGCAATCTCTGATTCAGGCAGATAAGGGGTGATTTCCTGTGAGATAAATAGAACCTTCTTTTTTTCCATTTTTTAAACTTAAAATGTTTTGCAAAAATATATAAAAATTCCGCAACTTTCAACCTATTTCAGGAAGGCAAAAGTTAAACTAAGTGAAAGGAAAAGAAGTGCCTAGAGTGCCTAAAGTGAACTAGAGTGCCTAAAGTACTTTTGGACTCCCCATTTTGATGGCTTTTACTTTAGGCATTTAAGGCACTTTAAATACTTTAGGCACTTCTTTTTTCCTTAACTTTGCATGTTGAATCAGACGTCAAAATGGAGCTTTTCAAGACAATAAGTGAGTTGCGCCAAGCGCTCAATGCGGACAAGCACAATGGACTTACCATTGGTTTTGTACCGACCATGGGGGCTTTGCACCAGGGACATCTCTCTTTGGTGAATCGTGCCGGATCGGAAAACGATCGGGTAGTTGTCTCCATTTTCGTCAATCCAACCCAGTTCAACGACCCCAATGATCTTCGGAATTACCCACGGAGGCTTGATTCGGATTTAGCCCTTCTTGCAGATAGCCCGTGCGATTATGTTTTTGCCCCTGCAGTAGAAGAGATCTATCCTGAGCCGGATAACCGCAAATTTGACTTTGGTGCATTGGAATTGGTTATGGAAGGTCAATTCCGGCCTGGTCATTTTAACGGGGTTGCACAAGTAGTGAGCAAATTGTTCGATGTGGTCAAACCGGACAAGGCCTATTTTGGGTTGAAAGATTTTCAGCAATATTCGATCATTAAAAATATGTGTTCCATGCTAAACCTTCCTATCGGGATTGTGGCATGCGACATCGTTCGGGAGGCAGATGGCCTTGCAATGAGCTCAAGAAATATGCTGCTTACCCCTGAACACCGCACCATTGCACCACTAATTTACAAGTCGTTGCAAATTGCATTGGAAGAAGCGGGCCACTTTACACCTGAAGAGGTCAAAAAGCATGTAAAGGACAGGATAAATTTGTCGGGGTTGCTTCGGGTTGAATACTTTGAAATTGTGGATGAATTGACCCTCGAAGCTGTCTCCTCCTGGGACCAGAAGGGATCAAAAGTAGGATGCATTGCCGTTTTTGCCGGAAAGGTACGATTGATAGACAACATTATTTTTGCTAAATAAATATATTCAAGATGTTTATAGAAGTTTGCAAGTCGAAAATTCACAGGGTAACAGTGACGGGGGCCGACCTTCAGTATGTCGGGAGTATTACCATCGATGAAGAGTTGATGAATGCTGCCAACCTGATCGAGAATGAGAAGGTTCAGATTGTCAACATCAACAATGGGGAAAGGTTTGAGACTTATGTCATTCGGGGGCGCAGAAAATCCGGCGACATCATTCTCAATGGCCCTGCTGCCCGTAAAGTCGTTGTGGGCGATGTGATCATCATCGTCTCATACGCATCCATGGATTTCGAAGAGGCAAAAACCTTTGAGCCTTGGATTATTTTCCCGGATACTGAAACCAACAGACTGGTATAAATTGGCAAAATTAAAAACATCGTTTGTCTGTCAGAATTGCGGATATGCCTCACCCAAATGGATCGGACATTGCTCCTCCTGCGGCGAG
>Ga0265297_10004548_pt1 | contig 22454 bp, 20 predicted proteins | sample Munlanlwell13791_FD_192502 | JGI IMG/M metagenome (GOLD analysis project Ga0265297, IMG submission 192502) | Leachate microbial communities from a municipal landfill in Southern Ontario, Canada - Leachate well 137-91 | ecosystem: Engineered > Solid waste > Landfill > Unclassified | place... | reverse complement strand
ATTTGTTTATACATGCCATACCCCTGTTGAAGCCGGCCATGACCGGTTTTCTCTGGATGATTTAAATAAAGTACTTAAAAAAGAAGATACTGATATTATCGAGAGGTTTGGTAAAGAACGCCAGGGGGTAGTTAACCTCACCTTGCTTTCTATGAATATCGCCTCGGCGACTAACGCGGTTTCGCATAATCATCAGAAAGTAATGCATATCCAGTTTCCCAAATACAAAGATCAGATACAGTATGTGACCAATGGCGTGCATCCTTATACCTGGATGTCGCAGAAATTTAAAGAGCTTTTTGAACAATTTCCCGCAACCTTTCCTGATTTCAAAAGTAATCCCATGATTTTGTCAAAGGCAGCCGGGCTTAAGGCGGATGCCGATTTCCGCAGCCGGTTATGGCAGGCGCATCAGTCTAACAAGGATGATTTATGCAAAATTCTGGATAAATGGAAGCTGGATAAAAACAGCCTTACGATTTGCTGGGCCAGAAGAGTGGCTGCCTATAAAAGGCCGAGCCTTATTTTACATGATATTGGCAGATTGGTGCGTATCAGCGAGGAAATCGGACCTTTGCAGATTATCCTGGCCGGCAAGGCGCATCCCAATGACAATTTAGGTTTTACTTATATCAATGAAATGCTGGATAAGGTGGATAGATTAAATGAGGATTATAATAAGCTGAAGATTATTGTACTGGAGAATTACGATATATCCCTGGGTAAATTACTCACCTCAAGCGTTGATCTCTGGTTGAACAATCCTTTGCCGCCTTTTGAGGCTTCCGGTACCAGCGGGATGAAGGCGATCTTAAACGGAGTTTTACAGATGAGCACGGTTGACGGCTGGGTGGCAGAAGCGACAGACCGGCAGATCGGCGCATTTTTTGGATATAAAAATAGCGAGGGCAGCGTAGGTGATGAATTTGATTTGCATATGAACGAAGATTCCGAAGAGTTGTATAGTACTTTAGGCGGCCTGGCGCGTTTGTATTATAAAACCAACCATCATGGCAAGGCGGATACCTCTTCCGCTTGGATAGATATGATGATTGAATGTATTCGCGCCGCCTCGCAATTTAATACGTACCGTATGCTTGATCAGTATAAACAGCTTATTTGGAAAATCGCTTAAAACCGTATAGATTTATCTTTTAAACGTGGTAAAATTAATGAGGCCACAACTTATGGAGCGGTAGCGAACATAAGTTGTCGGCCGAATTAATCCTGGAGCCGCAAGGAGTACTCGGTATTTGTTGTTAAAAGTACGACGAAGCGTTTGGCGACAGGATAATAGCCTAATAGATTTTGCGCCCATAGCTCAATTGGATAGAGCACCAGCCTACGGAGCTGGTTGTTGCTGGTTCGACCCCAGCTGGGCGCAATGAATATGGAAAAAGTAGAAGTGTTTTACATGTCGGAGGCCTTAAAAGAGGCGCAAAAGGCATTTGAGGAAGATGAGGTGCCGGTAGGGGCGGTAATTGTCCATGACGGCAGGATTATCGCCCGCGGCCACAACCAGATTGAACGCTTAAAAGACCCCACGGCTCACGCGGAGATAATTGCCATTACCAGCGCGGCGAATTACCTGGGGACAAAGTGGTTGAACGAGGCCAGCCTCTATGTTACAATTGAACCGTGCAGTATGTGCGCAGGAGCGATGGTCCTGGCGCGCATAAAGAAATTAAGCTTCGGCGCAAGCGACCCTAAAACCGGGGCCTGCGGTTCGGTTATTGATATCGCAAACCATAAAGAATTAAATCACCGCATAAAAGTAACCAGGGGAACTCTCGAAGCTGAGTGCAGCTCTTTGCTGAAGGATTTCTTCAGGAAAAAAAGAAGTAATCTATAACTATTGGAGAGGTGGCTGAGTGGTCGAAAGCAACTCACTGCTAATGAGTTGACCTGGGCAACTGGGTCCCTGGGTTCGAATCCCAGCCTCTCCGAAAATTTCCTGCTTGTACCAGCTCAAACTCTTCGCCAGCTGTGATTCCTGGCGGCAACCCTTCTCTCATTAACTAATGCCTACGCGCGCAATATAGATACAGTTTTAGATCAGAACAACGGCGGCGGGGTGAGTTTTATAATTTAAAGATTATGGCAATAAATAAAAATATTTTCGCCGTATTGCTTTTTATAATTTTTATATTGGCAGCAGGTTTAAGGATACACAACATTAATAAATATGATTTATGGTTCGATGAATTATCGTCAGATATTTATTCTGTCCACCAGGCGGAGAACACGCTGAAATCCGAGATTCTCCCGGTTTATCTCTCCCATATTTCTCACGACCCCCATTCGCCGTTATATTACTTTTTAGTATATTGTTATAGTTTGATATTCGGGGGAGGCAAATCCTTAAGGGTTATCTCGCTAATCTTTAGTCTGCTTTCCATATTTATCTTCTATAAGTTTTCCCGGGTTTTCCTCAAGCGTTCGGAGAGCCTGTCGGCTGTTTTGCTTATGAGCCTTAGTTCATTCCATATCTGGTATGCCCAGGAGGCAAGAGGATATGCCATGGCTTTATTTTTTACGCTTCTATCGGCGTATTTCTATATGCAGGCCTTACGCATAAACAGGCTGTTGTATTGGGTTTTGTTTGCGATATCCGCTGCCCTTGCCGTATATTCCAGTTATTATGCCGCATTTTTAGTCATTATTTCCGGGCTGCTAATTCTTTATAAAGATAACCGGCGTTATATCAAAGAATGGTTTTTGTCAATCTTGGCTATTTTGGCATTACTCTTGCCGTTGGTTTTAGTGTTTACCCAGCATTGCCATTATGTCAAAAACAGTTTTTGGTTATTAAAGCCAAGGTTAGCAGACATTTTTATTACATTGGCTGTTTTTAATCTTGGATATTCCTCCGGATACATTGAATTGATCGCTGGCCTGGTGTTATTTTTCACGTTATTTATATATGGCGCCCATTCTTTTTACAGGGTAAACAAAGAACATGCAATTACCTTGTTTTTATTCGCTTTCCTGCCGATCATCGCCGCTTATTTAATTTCTATCTGGTACATGCCTGTTTATATTACCAGGCAATTCTTTATATTTACCCCCTTTTATTATCTTTTAATAGCTAAGGGCCTGGGGAGCATTAAAAACAGGCTGCTTCAGGGCGCAGCAGGTATTTTTGCGGTATTAATATTGATATCCACGCTATCTAATTATTACGAGGGTTTTATGCTCTCATCAAATAGCCAAAGAGAATTTTACGCGGGGATACACCAGAAGAAGAATTATAAAGATTTATTAGCCGGCATAAATAGCAGGCTTCAGGAAAACGATATTGTTGTTACTACAGATGTCCAATCGTTTATTCTGGTTAACCTGCATTACTCTAACACCCAGGATTTCCGTAATCCCGGCTACCGTATGGGCCATTTTCTTTTTTACCCCTCTGCCTTAAGCAACCTTGATAAAAATTATTTAAGAATAACCGATTGGGTAAATGCCCTTTCCGAAGACGATAAAAAAGGATTATATTCCATCAGTATTATCACCCCTTATTTTACGCAAAACAGCAACTCGTTATTTCCCAGGGCCGAAAATAAATTGATTAGTAAATTTCCGCTTGAGGGCATTGCATCCCAGCGTATCTGGTTAATTTCTTCTATTTGGGATAAACAAGGCCGCTTTCCTTATAATTATCATTTGGTAAGGAACAGCTTGTCGGGTTACTTGAAAAAACAAATCTCTATTGAAAAAGACGGCATGCTGGCAGAGTTTTATGCCAGGGATGATAAAGGAAGCGCCTCTTTTCCGGAGAAAGAGGCCGTTAAAGAGAGGGCGGGTTAGCCAGCGATGAGCGCTTTAGGAAGCATGTTTTTGCAGAATATTCTTTCACCTGTATTTAAGAAATTCCCTTTCTTAGTAGATGCCATCCATGATTTTTGCTTGAGAAGGCACATGTTTTTTAGGGGCACCAATATCATTTTAACTTATAAATGCAATTTAGGTTGTGAGTACTGTTATGAAAAAGGAGCGCAATTAAATTACTCCGATATCCCGCTTGATAATTTTGAAAGAATATTAAAATGGCTGCGAAAAAATAAAAAAGATAAGATTATCTTATTGGGAGGAGAGCCGACTGGGCATCCGGATTTTAAAGGTATCCTCAAGATAGCCGAGAGTAATAAAATGCAGGTAGCGATATTGACCAATCTAATGTGCAGCGATGAGGCCCTTAAGGCGATGCTTGATTATAGGGGGTACTTAGTCCTTCAGGCCAACATAAACCATCCGCATACATATAAAAACTATAGTTACAATTTAGTATACGATAACATTAAAAAGATACATAACGGAAAACGCATTATAGTCTTAAGATACAATATGTATAAAGAAAACTATGATTTTGGAAACATACTAAAACTCGCTAAAGAAATTAACGCTTGCATCAGGTTTTCGGTAACCAACAGCCCCATAGGCTGCGAAGGCAGCCCGAAGAAGAATAAAGATTTTAGAGAGATGTACCCCAAGGACAGGATTATGGATTTCTTAGATACCTGCAACAGGGAGAAGGTATCGGTGTTCTTTGCCAGGCCGGTTCCGAAATGCATCTTCAACCAGGAGGAGATTGAGAAATACAGGAAGAATGCCATTAAATTTAAATGTTATATAGGAAAGGGCGGTGATTATTCGGCCAGGTCAATCGTTAATCCGGATTTATCTGTGTTGGGTTGTTACGGCGTCCCCATAAAGGGGCCGCTATTGACTTCTTTTAAGAGCATCAGGGAGTTGAGCGACTATTATAAGGGCCATTTTATAAGATTACGCAAGATACCTTTGAAGCAGGAATGCTTAGATTGCAAAGACTTTTTGCATGATATTTGCCAGGGTGGATGCCTATCTGAAAAGATAGAGTGATCTTTTAGCCGCAATGTTTTATTTAGCGAAAATATTAGACTATTATAGGGTTAAAGATTGGTTTTATCATTTAGGTTTTATATACCTGGGGATGGTGTATATAAGCGGCAGCTACGCGGTTCCTTTAAAGGCCGCAATAACAGGATTTATTCTGGGTTCTTTGTATTTGGGCGGCGGATATGCTTATAATAAGCTTTGCGATTCGCAAGAAATCAATAAGCTAAGATTATTTTATCCCTTAGGCTGCCACGCGATATTTGTGTTTTTAGGGGCTTATTACCTTAAAGAAAATAACATATTCTTTGTTATAGCTGTATTTTTAAATATTCTTTATTCCCATCCGAAGTATTTATTAAAAAAAAGGCATAATTTAAGGGTTTTATTGAATGGTTATTTTTTCGGGGCGCTTTTTCTCCTGGGCTGCCTGGTAATTTCCGGCCGCTTAGATATGAAAATATGCATGATGACGGCTTTTTTTATTTTAGTCATGTATCCTTATGAGATAATCCATGAGATCTCTCATTTTGAGAGCGATAAGGTTGAATATTCTGCCGGATTAGTAAGGCAATATATACGGCAAATTTACTTTTTTTTATTCCTATCTTCCATGGCGGCGTATGTTTTATATAGTCTTTTGAAGCTAAATATTTCGTTTGCGGCCTCAGCGTTGTTATTTAACATCGCATTCTTTATTATTGTTTTGCATATGGATAAGCGGGAACAATTTAAGGCTACGGAGGTAAATAAAATCAGGTCGTCACTTAAATACCTGGGGATGCTTTATGGGTTATTGTTAGGGGTATCTTTTATAAAATGAAGACCAATGATAATATCATCAAAGAGAGCGCGCTCCCGGGCGAAGCGGTTCTGATTAAGCATACAAAGTGTTTATGTCCGCGATGTTTAGAGGTTGTAGAGGCGGAGGTAATCCAGCGGCAGGGAAAAATATGGTTAAGGAAACATTGCGCTAAAGACGGCAGCTTTGAATCCCCCCACTTAATCACTAAACCCAATATTTATCATGCCTTGGCCAAGATACATAGGGATAGAAGCGCTATTCCCGAGGGGCTGATATTAAAACTAACCACAAGGTGCAATCAGCATTGCCATTATTGTTTTTCTAGCGCCAATGAGATAGAGGTATGCGATTTTGACAGCGCAGAAATATGCAAAAGGGCGGCTAATTTTAAAGGCGATGTAATATACCTTTCCGGCGGGGAGCCTACCTTAAGGGAGGATTTATGCGTAATTGTAAAAAGAATAAGAAAATACGGATTCAAGGCGATATTGTTTAGTAATGGAAAGAAGCTCTCTGATATGGATTATGTCGCCGGCTTAAAAAAGGCGGGCATAAACGCCGTGATCCTGCAATTTGATTCTTTGTATGAGCCGGATTACCTTAAAATAAGAGGAGAGGCGTTGTTGGAGAGTAAGATCAAGGCAGTCAATAACCTGAAGGCGCATGCCGTATATTTGATGCTTTACGTTAATATGGTAGAGGGAGTTAATGCTAATGCGCATAACATCGCGGAGTTATTTGATTTCGCGCTGAAGAATAATAATGTCAGGATACTTTTTTTTAACCCCCTGTGGAATATCGGCAGGCAGGCATCGCGCGGGAGCCTGGACTCCGCAGTGATCCTGGATATGGTTTGCGCGCAGCTGAAGATAAATGAAGAGTATTTTATTGATTGCACAATATTCAGCACTTATCTGTTTGAAATTCTAAGAAAATTGAAGTTTAGAAAGGGGATTAAAGAACCGCCCTGTTCAGTATCTTGTTATTTTATGCGCCAGTCCGGAGGTTATCTGCCCCTTGATTATTTTATGGATTTAAAAAAGATAAACTTAATTTTACAGAGAATAGATCAAAAGATTGACCTAAAAAGGAATGGGTTATCTAATATTATGCGCATAATCTTTAACAGAGACCTATATCTGCTGTTCAGCGGCGTATTCTTTCATAGAAAAACGCTCGGGATTTGTTTAGATAATTTTTTATATAATTTAAGACACCCAAAGCGTTTTCAGGGCTTATATTTTATGTTTTTTAATGTTTTAAGCGTGATGGTGGGGCAGTTCCCGGATAAACATACCCTGGACTTGTCTTTAATAAAAACATGCAATATGCATACTGCCTTAGGCGAAAAAGGAAGCCTGCCTACCTGTCTCTACGAGATCTATAGTGACGCTGGCAAGATAAAGAATATTTAACTCATGAAGCTCTTATTTTTAAACCCACTCAGATTTACTAAACGGCTCAATATCACCAGCGATTTAATTACCGCTTATATATCTACTCCTTCGCTTACTTTTGCCCAGCTTGCTTCTTATATACCCGGAAAGGAAATAATGGTAATAGACGGCCGGGTAGAGGATATCTCGCCGGATGAGTTTTTGCGTAAGCTGAAAGGAGTTGACCTGGTTGTTATTTCTATACGTTCTACTTATGAGTCCAGGGACTGCGAAATAAATATAAAATTCATAAAAAAATATTACCCGCAGGTTAAGATTATCATAGGGGGGTATCAGGCGACATTCTTCTATGAAAAATGGCTTGAGTTGGGGGTTGATTTTGTATTTTTATATGAAGCAGAGCGTTATTTCGGCGAGTTAATTGAATGTTTAGATAAAGGCAGGGATTACAGGGGGATCAGAAATTTAGCGTATAAGGACAATGGTAAGGCGATAGTCAATGAAATAGGCCCCTTGATTAATGATTTAGACTCGATTCCTGTGCCCAGGTTTGATATTATTAATTTCAAAGAATATTACGCTTTTTTCCCCGGTGATAGCTATGCGGGCGGCATTGAACTCTCCAGGGGATGTTCATACAGGTGTAAATTTTGCCTTACCAGCAGTTATTGGAACCACCAATACAGAAGGAAATCAAACCAGAGGATTTTGAAAGAGTTGCGGCTGCTTGGTGATATGAATGTCAGGAAGCTGTGGTTTTATACCGCGGGTTTTGGAATGATGCCCGATGAAGATTATGCTTTATGTGAATTAATAGAGAAGGGCAGGTTAGGGATCAGTTGGAGAGCGCCTATCCGGATGGATACCGTGCTTGAATTTCCGGAGTTGATTAAGAAGGCCTCGGGCGCGGGAATGAAATTGGCGTTAATAGGATTTGAGTCTTTTGATAGTCATACAATAGACGGGTTCGCTAAGCCAAGGAATTCAGCATATGATTACGCTAATTTCAAGCAAGCCTATCAAATCTTAAAGAAAAACAATATCCTGGTAGAGGGGGCTTTTATCATTGGTTCTCCCGGTGGGCCGGAAAATAAAGACTCTGTACCGGCAAATAAATTCAATCAGGTATGTGATTTTCTCACAATCCAGGTCTATAGGCCTAATTTGGCCCTTTTGCCGGAAATATTAAGCCGCGGACCGGAAAATGAAGAGTATAAGAAATTATTCTATTTTAATCCCTATTTTTCAAGCGACGCAGGATTGAAGAAAGTTTTATCAAAGAGAAAGAAAATGCTCTTCCGGTATTATTTCAACCCTTTTTATATTTATTTAAGGTTTTTTTTAAAGGGAAAATTGCTCAGAAGATTATATCTGCATTATTACGGGCATATGATTAAGCAGCTGTTTAGAAAAATTATTGCCATCTAAGCGTGGCGATAGTATGGAATCCGGATACTTCGGGAATAACAAAATGAACCTCAAGAATTACATTAATAAGCAGCTTTTCTATTTATTAAAAAACCGGATAGAAGGATATCCTCAATTCAGGATCGCGATAACTTACCGCTGCAATAACAGTTGCGCCTATTGCGCCTCCGCAAAGGTAAATGGAGAGGCAGACAGCGATATGAAATTAGGAGATTTTAGAAAGCTCCTTGTTTGGCTTAAAAAACAAAATATCAGGAAAATCCTGCTCACAGGGGGCGAGCCGTTAATCCATAAAGACATAAGTGAGGTTTTAGATTCTTGCGCAGAATTAAATTTCAGCACGCATATCCTGACCAATGGTTTATTAATAACGCCGGAACTAAAGAAACAGATAAAAAACAGGGCGATCTGGCTGGTTTTAAATGTCAATCTCGATGAATCGTATCATGCACTAAAGCAAAATATTCCGGGGATTGAAGAAAAAATTGCTATGTTAAGGTATAATTTCCGCAAGAGGGCCGAGGATTACGCGCCGCTTTTTAAAATGGCCAGGGAATATTCTGTACCCATCAGGTTTGGTTTTACCGTTCCTTCGGGCCATGCGGATAATGAGTACTATACCCTCAAAGATATGGTAACATATAAAGGCCAGGTAATGGATTTTGTAAAATTATCAAGGTTAAATTTAGTAAGGGCGCATTTCTCAAGGCCCCTGCCGCGTTGCATATTTAGCGAAAAAGAATGGGCGTATTTAAAAAAGTTTTCAGGCGTAAAAAGCAGGTGTTTAATAGGGGCTTCGGGCAATTATATTTCCCGGGCAATCGTTAATCCTGATCTTTCAGCGGATGTTTGTTATGCCTCTTTGTCCAGAGCCGCTTCTATCCTTGATTTTAAAGAGCTTAAAGACTTAAATCAATATTTTAAAGATAAGATCGATGCCCTTAGGGCCAAACCGCTGCTGGATAAATGTATTCATTGCCGGTATTATAATGATTTTTCATGCCAGGGAGGATGTTTAATCTATAAAAATGTCTCTTAATCAGCATCTGTTTAATATTAAAAGAAAGTTATTATTCTTTATAGAAGAGCATTATCCCGCCCTGCCTTTAATCACAGCCTTGACTTACAAGTGCGATATGGGCTGTGCTTATTGTAATTCCAAAGGGCTGGATAAAATTTTTCGGGAAGAAATGAATATCGATAATTTCACCCGTTTGCTTGGCTGGATGAAAAAACAGGGTATGCATAAAATAATGTTTAGCGGCGGTGAGCCGACCCAGCATACCAGGTTTAAAGACATTTTAAATTTATGCAAAAAGAACCATCTTAGATGCTATATGGCCTCGAATTGTCGTTATGGCGATGATATAAATGAGGCGATAGCCGCCAATATCGACGTACTTTTTGTTAATTGCTCCACCGGATATGCCCTCAAAGAAAGGGCAGATTTCTTAAACAAGCTCAGGTTTTTGCGTAAACACAACACCAAATTGGTTTTAAGGGTTAATGTGCTTACGGCTGATAGCGATGAAATTTACTGGGTTAAACAGATAGCCGGGGAATTGGGGGCGAGAATAAGAATAGGGATTATTAATTCTCCGGAAGGCCAGGCTAAACCCCCGGATATGGAAAAAATACGTTTATTGATTGATTTTACCGAGGGGTTCGCAAAGCAGTGCCTGGAAGAAAGAATCCATGTCTATCTGGCAAGGCCCCTGCCAAGGTGCCTTTTTGATCATAAAAAGTGGCGGCAGTTGAGGCAGCTTATCCTGGTAAAGTCAAAATGTTTTGTCGGCTATCGGGGTAATTATGCCTCCCGCGCAGTGGTTAATCCGGATTTATCGGTTTTCGGCTGTTTTAAGAATCTAAAGCAAGCGGGGAATATCCTGGACTTTCCCGATCTTAACAAGTTGAGCGAATTTTATAAAATAAAGCCTGTTCCAGACGCAAGCCGTTGTTTTCTGGATAAAGGGAATAATTGCGCATATCTTGCGGCTAATCAATGTAACGGAGCCTGTTTTGACCATGCCTGAAAATACCTGCGTCTTGCTGATAAATCCTTTAGATATTACCTTTTCTATTATGCATACTTCAAACCGGCTTCCGTATGATTTGCTTTATATCGATTCGTATTTTCATAGCAAGGGTATAAATACGCGTTATTTAGATATCGGGAATCAGGCAATGACCCGGGAAGGCTTTAAGGCCTATATAAAAGAAATAAACGCTGATTATTATGTGATTAATACAAACGGCAGGACATTTCATAACCGTTCATTTTTTGATATAGATAAGCATGTAAAAGAGGTTATTTTCTGCATTAAGGATTATAAACCGGATAGCCTGGTGGCGTTGTGCGGGCAAACATCCAGTTTATATCCAGAAATGTATTTTAATTTTGGGGGGGATTGTGTTGTTTATGATGAGCCTGAATATAGCATATTTGAGATTGTTAAGCAGGGGATTAAAAAATCTCCGGGGCTCAAAGGCGTAAGGGGTGTTTATTTCAAAGACGGGGATAAGATTATCAGGAATGACCCACGGAATGCCATGAAAAGCCTGGATGAACTTCCTCCTCCGCGCTGGGAAAACCTTGGCGGGCATTTTTGGGATAGCACTTACCGGGAAAGAAAAGAGTTTATTGATATTATGGGCATGCGCGGCTGCCCTTACGGCTGTAAATTCTGTAAGTCCTCGCTTTCCAGGAAAGTTTTGCTTCATTCCCCGGAGTATCTCTTAGGGCAGATAAAAATATTGAACAGTGATTTTGGTTACACGGATTTCTTCATCCGTGATGCGGGATATTTTGACGATGACCAAAGATGCCGGCAGCTTTGTGAAGGATTAAAGCGGATAGAAGGGATCATCTGGAAGTGTAATGCCAGGGTTGACAATATGACATTAGATAAGCTTAAGGCTATGAGAGAGGCAGGATGTTCGCTTATATCCTATGGGGTAGAATCGGGAAATGAAGAGGTGCTTAAGGAGATTAACAAGGGCATAAGCCGGAAAACCATAATAGATACGGTAGCTATGACTAAGAAGGCGGGCATTAAGGTAGCGACATATTTTATAACCGGCCTGCCCCAGGAGGGATTCTTTAAAAGAATCAAAAGCATGTTTTTTGCCAGGGCGCTCAAGCCGGATATACTTTATATTTCTCAATATTATTCATTAGACGCGGCCGAGAGGTTCAGGCATTCCTGGATAAAATCAATCCGGGTGATGCTGGATATATTTCTGGTATGCCTCTTCTTCCTGGGCAGAAAAAGATTTATAACCTATTATTGCAAAGTCAGGCTTGATAGAGTAAAATATAACCTGGAAAATCACAGAATTAATAAGAAAAAAATAAGCTGGTAGGGTGGTAAAAATAGAAATTATGGTAAAGGCATCTGTTTTAGAGCGTATTGGTATTCTCGGAGGTTTTGGCAGGGATGGCAGTGCTGAGCCGGTCCGGAAAATAGAATTTAAGATGGGCCAGGTTGCCAGTATTGTGGGAGCTACGGGTTCAGGCAAGACGGCATTAATAAAAGATATCGAGCTCTTGGCGAATAAAAATACGCCTTCCAGCCGCACTATTACGCTTAATGGAGTAGTTCCGCCCGAAGAGTATTGCCTTGCGCCCTCTGACCGGCTTATAGCCCTTATTACCCAGCATACGAATTTTCTTTCTGATATGCGGGTCGATGAGTTTTTAACCTCCCATGCTTCTATACGCGAATGCGGCAGAGAGGCTTCGATCGTAGACGAGACCCTTACCTTCGCTAACCAGCTAACCGGAGAGCCCGTGGATACTGCCAATGCGATGACGGAGTTATCCGGCGGACAGACTCGCGCCCTTATGATCGCCGATGCGGTAGTAATCGGGGAATCGCCTATAATCCTTTTGGATGAAATTGAAAACGCCGGGATAGACCGCACAAAGGCATTAGAACTGCTTAAGCTATATAAGAAGATATTTATTTTTGTTACCCATGATCCACGGATTACGCTGCTTTCTGATTTCCGGATAATCATGAAGAATGGAGCGATGCACAAGGTTATTGTCACCAACGAAGAAGAGAAGAGGGTAGTCGAGCATATCGAGACAATTGATGACCTGCTGTTAAGATTAAGGGCGCGCATACGCGCCGGAGAGGTTATCAGTGAAGCGCATCTGAAGGAAAAATAATGAAGCTGGCAATCTGTTCAGGACCTCCGACAAGCGGTAAGACTACCGTATTAAAGCACGTAATCCGGAAACTTAAAAGCAAAGGGGAAAATGTCGTTTTCATCAAGACCGATGTCCAATTTGCCTGTGAAGATGAAATCTTTGCGGAAGAATTAGGCATCCTTACCAAGAAGGTTTATTCCGGAGAGCTCTGCCCGGACCATTGCAATGTGATGGTACTGGGGGACGCAGTGGAATGGGCCAAGAAACAGGCAGCGACAGTGCTTGTGGTAGAGACAGCAGGTTTATGCCTTAGGTGCTCTCCTTATGTTGAAGGCGCCTTTGGCATGGTGGTGCTTGAGGCTACCAGCGGGATGAACCTGCCAAAAAAGATCGGCCCGATGCTCTCGCTTGCCGATATTACGGTAGTTACCAAGATTGATTTAGTCTCTCAAGCGGAAAGGGAGGTTTTTCGCGCCAGGATACTGGAATCCTGTCCCGGTATGTATATTGTGGAATCAGACGCCCTGCATGGAATAGGGGTTGATCCGATTGTGAGAAAGATTTACAATTCTTCCGATGTAGAGGAGCCGCTTTATCTACGTGGAAATCCTCCTGTTGGCACTTGTACTATCTGCGTCGGGAAGAAGGAGATCGGCTGGAAACAGCATTTTGGCGTGCTCAGGCCTTTGGATAACCAGATTTTTTATAGAGGTGAATAAATATGGAAGATTGCGGAGGGTGCGGGTTCCGTACCTGCGTTGAATTTAAAGAAAAGTTAAAAGAAAACCCGTCCTTAAGAGAAAATTGTATTTATAACCTGGGAGAAGAAGGAAGTTTAGAAAAAGAAAGATTCCGGGAGGAGAAGGCGTCCTGGGTTGATTCTTTGGGCCGGGAATTTGATTTTATCCTTGATAAGTTTGCCGCCGAACCCGGGCCGCGGGAGATTATTATTCCGCATAATCCGGGGCTCACCCGCGAAATGGAGCTTAAGGCAGGAGAAATAATTATCGGCAGGCCTCTGGGTGTATCTTGCGGCTGCCCGGTGACCCATTCCGGTATTATTATGGATGTTGATAAGAAAACCGGGGTGATCATCTGGTGTGTTACCGGCCCGCTTACTCCGCGGCAGAAAGGTTTTAAGGATATAGGGTATTATATTGCGTTGGCCTACGAAGGATTAATTCAGGAAAGCCGCTGTGAAATTAAAATAGGAATGCGTCATTTTTTTCTGCCGCGCATGTGCATGCTGCAATGGAGGCACAGCGGACTGGTTAATTATCTTAATCGCACCCCCCTTGGATTGCAGATCCGGCTGGAAGGTTTATGGATTGGGTAATAAATTATGGGTATCAATTTACTTGAATTAAAACTTGATTTATTCTGCCGCGGTTTAAGGTTAGATGAGAAGCTGGATTATGCTATAAGAAAAACTATTATTCCTTCTAGCGGATATTCCGTACGCGGAATGAAAAGGGCATCCCTGTCTGAAGGAAGGTGCTTTTTACTCGAGGAAAACGGTAAGGCATATTTGATTAATGTGGCGGTGCGCGAACCTTTCGTAAAAAATTCTCCATATGAATTTACTGTTGCAGACGGCCAGGGCTGGATTAAAAAGGATGGTAAATTTATTGTTAAGGCCGCGCCCACGGGTGAGCCTGCATGGCATTTTGAGCCTGGAATCAGGAGCATCTTTCAGCACCATGGAAATGGTATTATCGCTACTACCCTTTCCAATGTCTGTAGCTATAAACAGAATGGGGGTGGATGTAAGTTTTGCGCCCTGGAAACAGGAGGCGAGTTTGTCATAAAAAAACCCGAAGAAATCAGCAGGGCATTAAAAAGAATAGTTGAGGAAAACGAGCTTGCCGCCTATACGGCTATGAACGGTAAAAAAGAATACCTGTTATTCCGGGAAGTGAATATAAATTCCGGTTCGCTCTCCGAGGAGGCGACCTTTAGCCTGTATTTTGAGGCGATCAAGGCCATAAGAAGGATCAGTACTATACCTATTTCTATCCAGATTTGTCCTATCAGCCAGCCTAAAATAAAAGAGCTGAAGAAGGCGGGTTTAGATACAATAAGTTTTAATATGGAAATATATGATGAGAAGATAAGGAAAGAGCTCATGCCGGAAAAAACAAGGCTTTATTCAGTAAGGGTATATCTGGAGGCGATAAAACAAGCCGCTAATGTTTTTGGGGAAAATCAGGTCAGCTCCTGGCTTATTGCCGGTCTTGAGCCCCCGGAAAGCACAATTGCCGGATGTAGGGCTGTCTGCGAAAATGGTGGAATCCCCCACGTTGCTGTTTTCCGTCCATTGATGGGTTCGCAACTTGAAAATATACCTCAGCCCAAGCTTAAAGATATGGTTAAAATATATAAAGGATTAAAAACCTTGCTTAGCGCATATTCATTAAATCCTCTTGAGCATAAAGCAGGTTGCCTGCGCTGCGGTTGTTGCTGCGCGTTAAAAGAACTCCTGGAAGGCTAACTATGAGCGGCCGAAGCGGTTGGGACAAAATGATTGCCACTAAGACTTATGGTTTGATTGAACCGGACACATACGTTGCCGATAAATTAAATTTATTTAAAAAACTGGGTGCGAGGAAGATTCTTGATTTGGGATGCGGCCAGGGCCGGCATACCCTTCTTTTAGCCAGGAAATATTTTCAGGCCTTCGCGCTGGATATATCTCCTACCGCAGCTGCGACCACTAAAAACTCCCTGGAAAAAGAAGGGTTGTCAGCGGCTATTATGGTAGGCGATATGCGGGAAATAGCGTATCCCGATAATTTCTTTGATGCGGTACTTGCCTGGCGCTCACTTTATCTCGGGAACATGAATGAAGTCAGCAGGTCGTTTGCGGAAGCAAAAAGGATTTTACGACCCGGAGGAATTATTTATGCCAGTATCCGTTCAACCAATAATACGCTATGCCATGTAGGCAGGCTAAAAGGTGAAGAGGTAGAAACAAATACTTTTTTATTGAATTGCGACGGGCTGAGCGGCATAATTTATCATTTTTTTACCAAAGATGAGCTAGTCGGGCATTTTTCTGATTTTGAGGTTTTAGAGATTGAGGAATCAGAGCTTCAACATACGGAATATACGGCGCGTTATCCTGAATACAAGAATCTTTTCTGGCTGGTTTTGGCGAATAAACCTGAAAAATAATTAAGCATATGGACATTCTGTTAATAAATCCCCCTTATTTTTCTCCTGATGAAATGTCAACCCGCAGGAAAGAGTATGACCATTGGATCAAAGGGGGTAATATGTATATTTATCCTTTTGAGCCTCCGTTAGGGCTGGCCTATCTCTGCGCTTACTTAAAAGAGAAAAAATTCAGCGTGGAGTTAGTAGATATGGTTGGCCTTATGATGGAGGAAAAGGAATTAAAAACAATATTGCGCCAATTGCAGCCTCCGCTTGTCGGTATTACTACGATGACGCCAACATTACCTTCAGCTAAGCGGATTGCCGGCATTGTAAAACAGGCTCTTCCGCGGACCAAGGTGGTTCTCGGAGGGGTGCATGCTACGGTAAGCCCGGAAAGCTGCCTGGAAGATAAAAATATTGATTTTATAGTGCGCGGCGAAGGCGAGAGGGCCCTGGAATCAATATTGTCAGGAAGGTTTAATAATGAATTAAAAGATATCCCGGGAGTTTGCTGTAGGAATGGCGGGGAAATAACCGGGGGTATGGCACCGTTGATTAAAGACTTAGATATTTTGCCTGCCGCTGAATATGCTTCTTTTCCGGTGGAAAGATATATCCAATATAATAAGAGCTTGCGGGGGTTACGCGGAATTTCAATGCTTGTTTCGCGCGGCTGCCCTTATCTTTGCTCATTTTGCGCTGTGCATCAGACTATGGGGAGGAGATTCAGGATAAAGAGCCCGGAGAAGGTGGTCAGCGAGATGGAGTATTTAAAAGAAAAATACCTCCTTGAAGGGGTTTGGTTTAAGGATAGCATTTTTAACCTGGATAAAAAATGGATTTCCGCCTTTTGCACTAAGATTAAGAAAAGAGGGCTAGATATCTTTTGGCAGTATAATACCCGGGTTGATCTGGTAAACGAGGCAGCGTTGATTATGCAAAAGGAATCAGGGCTTATCCAGTTAGATTTAGGGATAGAATCCGGTTCGCCTAAAAGCCTGAAGAGTTTGGCCAAAGGGATAAATGTCGAGGGGATTAAAGAGGCGGTCAAGATAGCCAAGAAATACGTGAAGGTGGCTGGTTTCTTTATGATCGGCATCCCGGGGGAGAGATTGGAAGATGTTGAAATGACCTTTGATCTCGCTAAGAAATTGGATCTTGATAAATATACATGGAGTTTATTTTCACCTCTTCCGGGTTCGGCTTTTTATAATGACCTAAAAAAGCAAAGCGCGTTTCGCGGCCGGATCAAGGAATTAGAAGCGATCCATTTCACCGAGAATCCTTATAGCTTCTGCGATATTCCGGCTGGTAAATTAAAACAGGCTTATATACAGATTAACGAATATTTTTCGCGGCGAACAAAGAAAACATAGCGCCGGAGATGATAAATTTTAAGCAACTTAACACATGGAGGTGCAGGATGAAGAAATTGGCTTTAATCATAGCAGGTATTTTAATAACCCATCCGGGCTATAAAATTATGCCTGTATTAGCCGAGGAAACAGCTTTAACTTCAACAAGCGCGGTAGCACAAAGCGGGGAGTCCGCGGAAATCAGGCAGATGATCGAAGCTTTTTTACAGTGTTCGGTACAAGGTAATATAGAATGCTTGATGAGCCATGTTTCAGACGATCTTCTTGCGATGAGCGGCGGCAATACCTTGGATTATAATGGCTTCAAGCTTAAATTTGAGAATTTATTTCAAAGCACGACAGCCAGGTCTTTTGACAGCCTGAAAATAGTCGAATCTAACATCTCGGATAATAAAGCGACTATTTTGCTGGAATATAATTTGAGGGCGTTGACTTTACCTGACCTTAAGGATGCCGGAGGAGTACGGAAGGCACAATATTCTTTAATTAAAGAAGGCGGCTCCTGGAAGATCGTAGCTATATTAACGATGAACTAAACGGTTTTGTCCTTTTTAAGCAAATCTGCCACGGAGAAGTTACTCATTGAAATAATGCGCATGTTCTGAGATAATAGCCGTAATTATATCAAGGTAGGTTGTGAATATTTTATAAATCAGGTAATAGGGAGCATAAAAAATGAAGATCTCCATTGGCTTGACTTTTCCGGGCACTCTGCAGGATGAATCCATAATTTGTTATCTTTGCAAGAAATTTGAAATCAGCCTGAATATTATTGAGGCCTCTTTTTCCATGGAGGCGGGATGGTCAATCCTTACAATAGAAGGCCAGGAGGATGAAATTAAACGCTCCTTTGAATACCTGGCAGAAAAAGGCGTAAAGGTCCAACAGATCCAAATTGATAAGAAATAATAACCTTCATACTTAATGGCTTATACTGTTTTCGCATTAAAATGGCGTCCGCAGGATTTTGAGAGCATTGTCGGGCAAAACCATATAGTCGGTACCCTAAAAAACGCGATTCAGAAGAACCGGCTTGCCCATGCCTATCTTTTTTGCGGCCCAAGAGGGGTAGGAAAGACCTCTACCGCAAGAATCCTGGCTAAAGCGTTAAACTGTAAAGATGGGCCTACGCTTGCTCCTTGCCAAAAATGCCCTTCTTGCCTGGGGATTAATCAGGGTAATTCACTTGATGTTATTGAGATTGACGGGGCCTCTAACCGCGGTATTGATGAAATAAGGGCTTTACGGGAAAACGTAAAATTCTCCCCCGTGCAGGGAAGGTATAAAGTTTATATTATCGACGAAGTGCATCAAATAACCCCTGATGGCTTTAACGCCCTGCTTAAAACCCTTGAAGAGCCTCCGGAGTTCGTAAAGTTTATCTTCGCCACTACCCATCCGCAAAAAGTCATGCCGACAATTATCTCCCGCTGCCAGCGCATGGATTTTCGCAGGATTACGGTAATTGAAATTATTGCCCAGCTTGAAAAAATTATCCGCCAGGAAAAGGTATCGGTGGATAAGGAGGTGCTCTTTGCGGTTGCCAAAAGCAGCGACGGTTCTTTAAGGGACGCCGAATCCGTCTTGGACCAATTGGTATCTTTTTCACAGGGAAATGTATCTTTAAAAGACGTTATTTCCGTCCTGGGAATGGTAGAGCAGGATATCTTGTTTGAAATTACCGACAGAATAACCCAGAAAGACCCTCAGGGGGCACTAAAACTTTTTAACGAGATTATCGATGATGGTAAAGACCCAGGGGTGTTTCTATCCAACCTTATTGAGCATTTCCGTAATTTAATGGTAGCTAAAGTTTCCAAGGCGGACGCAAAATTGGTTGATTTGCCGCAGGAGGTTTGCGACCGTTTATTTAAACAGAGCCAATCACTATCCCTGGAAGAGATATTTACCGCCTTTAATATATTGGTTGCCACACAGGAGATGGCTAAGCGCCTGGATTCTCAGCGCATACCTTTGGAGATAAGTTTAGTCAGGCTGGCGTATAGCAAGATAGAGAACCGTGGTGCGGCCTCCGGTAGCCAAAGCCAGCCGGCCGCATCAGGCGCTGCGCATGAAGAAGAAACAAAAAAGGTTGCTTTAGAAAAAGAAAAAAATGATGGCCCGGAAGAGGCGGTTAAAAATGACGCTTCCGCGCAGGCTGCGCGTGAATCCGTTTCGCTGGATCAGATAAAAAGCGTTTGGGGAAATATTGTAAATAATCTTGCGAATATAAAAATGTCCGTATCCACTTATCTAAGTGAAGGAGAGCCGACTAAGGTGCAGGGGAATATGTTAACTGTGGCTTTCCCAAAAAATTATTCTTTGCATAAGGAGTCTTTGGATAAGAAGGAAAATAAGGCGATGATTGAGAAGGCTGCCTCTGAATTATGCAACGCGGAGTTAAGGGTAAATTTTATTTTAGTCGCGCAGGCAAAACATGAGCAAGACGCGCACAATAATCCTTTTATTAAATCCGCCCTTGATATGTTCGGAGGAAGGGTGGTCAGGGAAGGCTAATGGCTAATTATACGGCTTCTATAGAGAAATTACTTGAGTGTTTAATCAAGCTTCCCGGAGTTGGCAGGCGCAGCGCTGAACGCATTGTGGCGCATGTTTTAGGCGCCCCTAAAGATGAAATCAAGATTTTGTCGGAGTCTCTGAATAAGGTAAAAGAAAGCGTGCGTTCTTGTCAAATTTGCAATAACTTAAGTGAAGAAGATACCTGTAAGATTTGTCAGGACATCCGCCGGCAAAAGGATATTGTTTGTGTAGTTGAGAAACCCAGCGATGTTACGGCAATTGAGAAGGCGGGTAATTTTCAGGGGGCCTACCATGTGCTGCTTGGTTCAATATCCCCCCTTGAAGGAAGGGGCCCCAGTGATTTAAAGATTGACGGGCTTATCCAAAGGATAAAACAAGGCAGTATTAAGGAAATAATTATCGCTACTGATGCCGATACCGAGGGGGAGACTACCTCGTTGTATCTTACTAAATTACTTAAGCCTTTAGGCGTGCATTTAAGCCGCATTGGTTTGGGGCTGCCGGTGGGTTCAAACCTGGAATACGCGGATGCCACTACCCTTTCAAAGTCCTTAGAATCTCGCCGTACAATATAATCTAATGATCAATATAATTAAACTTTCAAAAAATTACGGGCCTAAAGTTCTTTTCGAAGATGTCTCTCTTAATATAAACCAGGGAGAGAAGATCGGGCTTATCGGTCCCAATGGCACAGGCAAGAGTACGTTATTTTCCATGATTTTACAAGAGACCGAACCGTCCAGCGGCGAGGTAAGGTTGAATAAAGGGGTGCATATCGGTTATCTTCCTCAAGAGGCGAGTTTTAAATCCGAGCACACCGTGCTTGCGGAGTTAACCGAGGGGGATGAAAGGATCACGCGCCTTAAGGAAGAAAAAGAAAGGCTTGAATCCAGGAATGATGCCGGCTCAAAACGTTACGGCGAGATTTTGCATGAGTTGGAAATCCTGGGGTTTTTTGAACTGGAGCATAAGGCCAAGAAGATCCTTTCGGGATTAGGTTTTAAGGAAAGAGATTTTATCCGTTCTATAAATCAGATGAGCGGCGGCTGGCAGATGCGCGCCCTTTTAGGCAAACTGCTGACTTATCATTATGATCTGTTACTGCTTGATGAACCGACTAACTATTTAGACTTGAATGCCGCATTATGGCTCAAGGATTATTTAGCTGATTTTCAGGGCACCTTTATTATGATATCTCACGACAAGGCATTTTTGACCGATGTTACCAACTACACGCTTATTCTGGAAAATGGGTCAGTTTCAAAAGTACATGGTAATTATGAACATTATGAGGAGATAAAGGCGCAGAAACGCATACATCTGATTAAACAATTTAAAGAGCAGGATAAAAAGATAAAGCAGCTGGACAAGTTTGTAGCCAGATTTCACGCCCAGCCTAATAAGGCGGCTTCTGTACGCGCTAAGCGGCGGGTCCTGGAAAGAATGGAAGAGGAAAAGGTTGTTATTCCCCCTGACCCGCGTGAAAGTATCGGCAATTTTTCTTTTCCGCAAACCCGCAGAAGCGGCCACCGGGTGATTAATCTGGAGGGGGTTTCTAAGGCTTACGGGGATATCCAGGTTTATGATGGGTTGAATTTTGAAATAACTCAAGGGGAAAAAGCGGTTTTGGCGGGAGAAAACGGCGCGGGTAAATCCACGCTTTTGAAAATCCTGGCGGGAATTGTCAGTATAGATAAAGGAAGCAGGGAGCTCGGCCACAATGTGGACATCGGATATTTTTCACAGACACGCACAGATGTGTTAAATGTTGAGAATACTGTTTTGCAGGAGGCCTATTCAGCCGCCCCGGGCTATATGGCAGAAGAGACCGTCAGGACAATCCTGGGGGCATTTTTATTTACCGGTGATGATGCCGAGAAGAAGGTTAAAGTGCTTTCCGGAGGAGAAAAGAGCCGGCTTATTTTGGCCAAGCTTTTGATTGATCCGCCGAATTTCCTGCTTTTAGATGAGCCGACTACGCATCTTGATGTGGATGCTGTTGATGCCTTGGTAAGGGCGCTTAAAAACTATGAGGGCACAATTGTTTTTATCAGCCATGATATTTATTTTGTCAGTTCTGTTGCGAATAATGTTTTTGAGGTCAAGGCAGGCAGGGTAAGGAAGTTTCCCGGGACATTTGATTATTACCTTGAAAAGCGCGATAGTGTAATTGAGACAACTGTTGAGCATAAATTGCGGAGCGCCCCGGTTAAGCAGGCGGATGAGGCTAAGGAAAAAGCCAAAGAGCAGGAGCGCCGAAATAAAGAAGAAGAGAGAAAACGCAAATCCCATAATTCCGTTATTCGCGATAAAATTAATAAACTTCTTAAAAAGAAGGAAACTTTGGAGATTGAAAGTTATGCCAAGGCGCGCGCTTTATCCAATCCTCATTTCTACCGCGATGAAGAGACGGCTAAAGAGTATGGCCGGCGTATGAAAGAGATAGAAAAGCTCATCCAGGAGATTGAAACGGGCATAAAAGCTCTTGAAAGCCAGATTATCTAGTGTTAAAATACTACCCACAATTCCCCCTTAGCTCAGTTGGTAGAGCGAGAGACTGTTAATCTCCAGGTCCTAGGTTCGAGTCCTAGAGGGGGAGCCAAATAAATCTCTCAAAATTCATAATGAGAGATAAAGATTACCCTGATTAATAGTCCTAGTCAGGGTATTTTTTATGTTTTGAGGTGTCAAAGAGTTAGGGCATTATTTTTTCTGTTGTT
>Ga0265297_10004547_pt1 | contig 22465 bp, 41 predicted proteins | sample Munlanlwell13791_FD_192502 | JGI IMG/M metagenome (GOLD analysis project Ga0265297, IMG submission 192502) | Leachate microbial communities from a municipal landfill in Southern Ontario, Canada - Leachate well 137-91 | ecosystem: Engineered > Solid waste > Landfill > Unclassified | place... | reverse complement strand
GAACTAAAAGACCTTGAAGACAGTTCTGGTGTAACAGAAATGCGGGACACCATTACGATGTTAAGACAACGTTACGTAGAAGACTGCAAGCAGATGGCCCACGATGGTATCACACAAGATGGGCCACTACGCCTCATAGACAGGAGTAGATACGTGAGGAAGGTAAACGTAGAACGATTTACTGTAATTGATAAAGGTGCATATGAACAATTAAAGAACTCACTTACTATACCTGTGGGTGTAGTGGAGAAATTCTATGATGATGTACCAAACAAGAGGGAGATCATGGATGCAATTTGTGATACGACCAAGCAAGAATCATATGATATTGTGGATGTAATGGAGGGAGATTAATGACACAGAAGTACGTGTGTGATGCACAGGTAGTTAATGACCGTGGTGAGGTAATTAAGGAATTCAAAGGCCTCAATGATGTGAAGATAAATGAACAGTTCGTAGTGTTTCTCTCTAATGGAGGGAAAGATGGTGAGATGTACTTACCAATAAGAGGGCAGACAATAAAGATCCAGACTCGGGAGTGTCCTCAGGATGTTGAACCTTATCAATGAGCAGACTATAAGTTCGGCACACTATGCGCTAGTTAAGCGTATCATGACGTATGGTAAGCCAGTCTTGACTGAAGATAGGGAAGTAACTATTGAGTTACCTTATCCTCTTGTCGTACATATTGATGAGCCACTTAAACCTTATAGGATACTTAAGAAGGTTGGCTTCGGTCAACACTTCATGACAGACTATGCTAAGCAACTGCGTAGTATTACAAGTACTGGATTTACTTATACATATGGGAATAGGTTATGTGATTATCCACTTGTAAGCAGGGATGTGTATTGTGGTAATGGCGATGGACGTGGTATCAATCAAGTACAGGTAGCAATAGATAAGTTAAATATGAGTCCTAATACACGCAGGGCCATCATGCATACGTGGTGTGTGCCGCTTGACACTAGGGCTGAACACGTTCCGTGTATGCAGACGGTGCAGTTCCTTAAGCGGGATAATAAACTTAACTGTATAGCGACGTTCAGGTCTAATGACATGTTGATGGCCTGGGGCGGTAATGCCTATGGCCTCTCTGAACTCCTGCGTCATGTAGCAGAGGGCACAAGTAGTGATGTGGGGTACCTCGAGACATACTCCATGAGTGCACATATCTATAATATACGTGATAAGACTACACTTGATAATGTAATGGATGGGTATGAAGGTATATGAAGTGGAACTGTACTATTGAGATACCAGTGTTTTCTCGCTTGGTATTTGGGGCACTCGCGGTAGGCAAGGAATCCTACCTGACATGTTGTCCTGATAGTATGAATATTGCTATACTTAATAATGCCAATACTATGTATGGCAATATTACAATACCTGCGCACATAGAGGGTGATGCAGCACCTATGCCATTTGATATGCTTAAGATCACGGCATCCATGCCAACATCGGGTACACTCAAGTTGGACTATGAAGATAACATACTGAAGATGGTGGCTGGCAGGACACGGTACAGGTTCTACCAGTTTGCAGAGGGTGCCGTTAAGATGCCACCAAGTCCAGATAAGGTAATGAAAGACTTGCCTAATATTATTCACGATGTACCTATAAAGGACTTATATGATGCTAATAATAAGATACTTAAGTTAAGTGATCTTACTGGCTCCCTCTATAAGACTATCTTATCAATTGATAATGGAATCCTATCAATATCAGATAAGGATAATGACATCGTAACGGATATTGAGTGTGATACGGCTGCCCCTAGTAGTCACGTTATGGTAAGTACAGTCTATCTTGAGTCACTTCTTATGTACTTCAAGAAGTACGTAGATGAATCATTAACAGTTGGTATGTATACACCAGAGAGTCCCATGACAATCAGGTATGATGGTGATAAGGGAAACATGTTCTACTTATTGGCACCGATAGTGGAGGCTGACTAATATGGCATATGCAAAGACACCTATGGAACAAGATATACTTCATCACTTACAACATGTAATAGATGAGTTAGCAGCAACATATACTGATTACTGTAGTGGCCAAGAGTGTTTTGATGACACGGTTGCTCGTCAGGTATGGGTTGCTAATACTATGATGACTCTTACAGATATAAAGGATGAAATTAAATGTGGTAAGTTGTTCAAGATGCATGTTAGATGTCCACATTGTGGCTATACTGGAAATGATATGTTTACATTCCCGCAAGACAGGTGTGGTGTATCATTTACGTATGGTTGCCCCAAGTGTAGGAGTTTATTCTAATGGTACATGAACTTCTATACAATGATGCAGGCAAACTGTATATTCGTAAGAGTATGCTGGAAACATATAAGTTTTGTCCCATGAAATTTAAGAAAGAATACTTACTAGGTCACAATAACAGCGCTAACTATCAGATGATAGTGGGTACTCGCTTCCATGAGTTTGCCGAGTGGTTCTTCGATATCTACTCCGGTATTGAGCCTGACAGGTGGGAAGAACTAGTCCCAAGTGCATTCTTACCGGAAGAGCAAGAGTGGGCAGCATGGTTTATCCAAGAAGAATACAAGAGGTATAATAAAAATCCTGAAGTATTTATGCCACTCATGCGTGAGATGAAGATCATAGACGATGACCTCTGCCTAAGTGGTACCTTTGACAGGGTAGATAAACTTGATACACAGGATACACTTGCTATTGTAGAGTATAAGACAGGCAAGTCGTATAATGAGGAATCTATAATGAGGCAACTTGCTTTCTATAAACTCCTGTGGGATAATAATGTAAAGCGTGGTAACATGCTATACATGAGGTATATTAATCCCAGGATTCAGAAGTACGAGACAATCAAGTTTAAGAGTAATGCCGTAGATAAGGTCTTGCTTGATATAGCGGGTATGCGCAAGTGTCTAAGAGAAGATACATTTATGTACCAGTGTAGCCCAGTTAAACATATTATCTGTCACCAGTGTGACATGGATGAGTGCAAACTATATGACTACGATGAAAGATCATAGTCGGGATCATCTTAATGCACGGGATGCAATCAATGCCAATGTAGACCTAATTAATAGGTATACTATAGAGTTGCAGCATAACATATCAGAACTCCAAGAGATGCTCACTATCTTGTCCTGGTATATTAATGCCGAGAAGAAGAAGGTAGATATGCACTATAACGATACACCTCTTGAGCATCTTCATAGAGTAAGTAATTCATATAGTGACTTCTGTGGAGACTTAGTTACAATGGATACAAATATACGGCAGAACATATATGTATTAAGTCGTAGGTTCCACTTTGAGGATGACGACATTGATATTGTAAAGCGTCGTGTAGTTGGTGATAAGTAATGACTGAAAACGTTTACACTGAAATAGATCCCCGAGATTGTTTAAAAGATGCAAGTGCCAATATGCCAACAAAGATATGTGAGGTAGTAGATAAACTTGATAGTGACGAACTCAAAGTCGTCTTACAAGAACAGGCAGCCAAGCAACTTGAACAATCAAAGACCGGATCTGATAAGAGTGACGCGTAAATGCACCTTCTGTGAGGAGGAAGTAGACCTGACTCATGATGGTATCCAGATTGGTACTGTCACCATTGAAACACATAAGGATGGTAAGAAGAAATACTTTAAGTCAGACGGCCAGCACTTCTTCTGTGACCTGTCATGCTTTACTACATGGTTGTGCTGTCTGGCAGGAGCGGAGTACGAAGATGACTAAAAAGTATAAGTGCTATAATTGCCTAGTAATACTTGATGAAAGTGTAATGCAGGATGGAAACCTATGTCCTGTATGTCATCAAGAATGTATGGAGATGTGTCCACGAGATCACTGTGACTGTACACATGATATAGTTGAGACTATTGAATATTGTCCTGAATGTGGTGCACCGGTCTGTCCAGTATGTGGCTGCCACGACGTGACCCAGATCAGTAGAGTAACGGGTTATTTACAAGAGGTGAACGGGTGGAATGCAGGCAAGCAGCAAGAACTTAAAGACCGTACCAGATACACCATATAGAAACATATTTATGTTCAATCACCTTATATCTTACCATGACACCAGAAGTAATTGAAGAGATAATACGACTTTATGTTGTTGATCAAAAATCAACACATGTAATTGCTAGGATATTTGATACATCACATACTACTATACGTCGTATATTGAAGGCAAATGGTGTAAAGATGAGATCACATGTAGATGCAGCATTACCACAGGTACGGTACAATACATGTGTTATGTGTGGTAAGACATTTAGAGCATGTAATACTGGAGAAATGCGTAAGTTGAGTCGGAAATGCTGCTCTGATACATGTTTCAGAGAGTTAATGAGAAACATACAACTTAATAATCAGAATTTAAATTGGAAAGGAGGACATTCACAGGGTCATTATCAGCGTATTAGACGTGAAACAAAAGAAGAAATATGTGAGTGGTGTGGTAAAATAGGATGTAGACTTGACACACATCATAAAGATCGTAATAAGGCCAATAATTCATTAGATAATATAATGGTTTTATGTGTATCATGTCATGCATATTTACATTATATTGAAGATGAGAGAGGTTTGAATGGCAGGAAATAAGAATATGTGTGAGAAGTGTCGCGTGACAAGCAAGGATTTACATGAAGCAGTCTGAGAAGAAGTTACGTATAGGATGGATGTGGGCTACTCCTGATCAGTGGATGCTCCATAGGACTACCAAGGATGGACTATGGAAGAAACTAAACAGTGATGAGGATTTCTCACTTGTAGACTTGACTAGGTTGCTAGCAGTGAAGGAAGAGTGGATCGAGATGCGGCCCACGGACAAGATACCAGTTAACTATCCACTCCTGTTATTTACATGGAGTCACTACTATAAGGACTTCAGGAAGTTAAAGCCGCCCCTCTTCTGGAGGCTGGCCATTAAGAAAATAGGAATCTTTGTACTTACGTTGTTCAAGGAAGATAGCGCCTACTGTGAGAGGATCGGGGGCGTGATACAATATATCATCGAGCATAAGGAAGATTGGCCCAAAGATGATAAGCAGACACGATTGATGGCCCTTCAAGATACTCGTGATTGGTGGTATGAGGAAGACTGGCGTACTAGAGGGAAAGAACGTCTTCTTAAGTTGGTAAACAAGATCATAGACTCATATGAACATGATGAGTTCATACAGAAGTCCCTGGACTTCGTTATTGATATGATGATAGCAAATGAGTCTAAGTGGATACGAGCGGATGGGTTCTTCACACCCGAAAAGTGGTATCCACGGGGTAAAGGTCAAGTAAACTACCTTGTACACGGACGGCGATCTTAATGGTAATGCTTACGAGTGAGATACTTGCACTTGATGATGAACCGAGACAATATTCCAAGTGTGGTAAGTGGAAACAGAATAAGGACTTTAGTATAGCAAGGAGGAAATCAGATGGACGAAGTACAGTGTGCAGAGAATGTGGGAAGACTGCAAGACTCAACGGTGCAACAAGTCACTAGTACTGTTTCAATAGTAGTACCAGTGTATCATGGTGCACAATTTATACATCAACTGCTTGACAGTATTAATAGCCAGACATATAGGGATTTCATACTGGTACTTGTAATAGATGACTTTGAGTATGATAACACAGTTGATATTGTATGTAAGCATGCACTGTATGAAGACGGCAAGGTACATTTACTTTTGAGAAGTTCTAAATCTAATCCAGCAATTGCACGTAATAAAGGGATAGAACATGTCACTAGTAAGTATGTATGCTTCATAGATGTAGATGATACGTGGGAGCCTGATAAACTCGAACAACAGGTACGATATGCCAATGTACTTAATCATGATGTGGTATTTACGTCCGGTTGGTGGCATAGGGACTTTGGTACACTACATGTTATGGCTGATATTGTATCAGTTAATGAGGGGTTCCCCGAGCAGTTGTTCTTATGGTCATCCATTATGATACGACACGATGCTCTCATGTGTGTAAAAGATATGCGTGGATACATATTTGATGCGACGCTGTCTCAATGTGATGATATAGAGTTACTATTATGTCTTAAACATACACAGTGTGCATGTGGATTTGGAGCCGTATATGCGTTACTTACACATGTCTATGAGCATGGAGGTAACTTAACACAGGGAAACCTATGGACCCCATGTTACATAACTGCTAAGATACTCATGAAGTATGGTCATTACATACAGGCAATGAAGCAGATATTTTTTGCCATGGTGGCCATAACAACAGACAAGTTACATCTAAGGCAGTGGCTACGCAGGCGTAAGTTTATATGGAGATCAAGGTTTGGAGTAACTGATGGCGATGTGGCTTCAGATAGAACCGACAACTAGATGTAATCTTAGTTGCCCATCTTGTTCACGTACACAGTCCAATGTGCATATACGTGATATCCTTCCGAGTACACTTAGACGGATACTACACGATAATAGTAATGCTACTTATGTTAAGTTGCAGGGGCTGGGTGAACCATTCTTCACACCCAATATCGAGTATATGGTAGATATCATACGTGAGTATGGTATGGACGTTACTACTATTACGAATGGTACTATACCCATAAGTGAGGGGCTTGCAAGGAAGTTCAAGAGTATCTATTTCTCGATTAACTTCCTTGATCCAATCAAGCAGCAGGAAAGTAAGCCTAGAGTAGACCTTGACTTTATACTTGGTAACCTCCATACAGTGAGGGAATACTGTAAATGTGGGGTCAATCAAGTACTGACGGGGTATACGACTAAGGATGATATACGGGATATGCAGGAATTCTGTACGACCTTCCAACTTAAGCATAGCATCGTACGGATGGAGAACTGGTATACACCAAATGAATGTGGCTACGAGCAGGCCAAGGCACTTATAGACACTGAGCGTAGTGTATGGGGGCCAGTAGACAGGCGTATGGGTAAGTGTCCATGGGCATTAGGTATTGCTAAGTACTATGATGCAGATGGCGACCCGCATCCATGCTGTATTAGGACTAATGACTGTCATAAGCATATGGATCGGGATAGTATGTGCTGTGGAGTGTGTCCAGAATGAAACCCGATATACGGGGCCTACTTACAGACCTGGACAAGGACGTGCTCTATAATGCGGGGCTTCATAGTATTGGTCCCATCCTTGAGATAGGTTCATATCATGGTGCCTCAACGGTCTTATTAGCACAAGGACTAATAGATAATGAACATAATACGTATACGTTGATTACGGTAGACCCGTTTAATAAACATGTTGAGTGTGGTATACCAGGGCTTGGTATTATTGTCCATATTACAGGTCGTATTACAAGATGGATACGCGATAGGAACTTGGATAAGTATTGTGTAAGGCATAAAGTATGGACACTAAATGACAGATCATGTGATATAATTAACACATTTCCTGATAACATATTTGGTACTATATTCATAGACGGTGATCATAGTTATCCAGCAACCAAGGTAGACTTGATGCAATGTATACCCAAACTTAAGAGCGGTGGGCTACTTCTTGTACATGATAAGAATCACAAGGATGTTATTAGAGCAGTACATGAAGAAGTAACTGGAGATATATTCATGTCGTATGCGTATTATCCAGGTTGTGATATGGCATGTATAGCATATAAGAGGTAAGAGTATGGCATTTAATAAAGAACAACAGGAACCTGATACTAAATCAGATATGACATTTGAACATGTCTGTAGACAGTTAGTAGAGATGCAGAAGGGCAAGGGTACCGGATATAAGAACTCACCCATTAATGAACTACCTCTGGATGTATGGCTGGCTCAGATACAGATTAAGGCTACGAGGGCTAAATACGCTACTACTGACGAGAAGATGTTAGATGAACTTCGAGATACAGCCACCTATAGTATCCTGGCCATACTTAAGATGCATGGTGTAGAGTTATGATAGACTTCTATAAGAAGAAACCTGTAACTATAAAGGCCGTACAGTGGACTGGTGATAACTTCGGTGAGATAGAACAGATTGCAAGGGACTGCAACCCCAATTGTAGTATTGAATTTGAGGATGGACATCTACGTATACTGACACTTGAAGGAACATTTGGAATAGGTGTAGGTAATTGGGTAATCCGTGGTATCAAAGACGAGATATATCCATGTGCAGATGACATCTTCCAGGCAACATATAGTCTTATTGAAGAATGACAGACAAGTTATGTGGTCCAACTCTAAATGATATTAAGTCCAATCACGTAAGGAGGCTTGCATTGGAGTTAAGACGGACTGACTTAATATTGAAGATTGAAGAACTTCAAGATAAGAAGTACATAATTGAATGTGAACTAGGGATGCATGAGTATGACAACTAAGATTAATCTTGTGGATTTATTTGCTGATCTGGAAATAGATGCTGCCGACTATCAGTTTATTACTGATCAGTGTTCTACACAGGAATCATATGAGAAGATTCTGAAGAACAATCCTAATGCAATTGTACTGAAGGCGGCTCTTGATTGGGCCTCAGAACTGGACAACTCACAGGACAACAGATCATATAAGGCCTGGACTAATATGCTCAAGGTCTTACTGGTTGAGTTCTGCCGTGATCCATACTGGAATAGCAGACTAGGATGGATGATGTGGTTCTGGGTCTGCTACGCTAGGTATGATAGTTATTACCCTATGGCATGGTGTTTCCACTATGATCCTATGAATTGGTATCGTATGGGAGAGCCACACAGGCCACCTGAACTTGAGCGCCGCCTACCTGATGACCCATTCAATATCAAGGGTGAATGCTTCGTACACCCGGAGTGGTATAAGATGCGCAAGGAGGATGAAGAACGTGCCAAACAAGTACAGGAACTTCAACAGCAAGCACAACTGATAGAGGATACGGGTAATGATACCAGAGAAGTACAAGAATAGTATTCTATATTTTGGTGATGAAGGTACTCGCTTCCTGGCTGCCCTGGAGATGATGCATAGGCTTGATAGGAAAATTCCAGTATTAATGATCAAGGTAAACGCCGATGAAGATCGGGGCCGGAGAATCCAATCCCTTTTGGCGGTTCGTAAACTTGATATCAATTGGCGCGTAATACTTATGACGGGAGTACCAAGAGAGGATATTGAAACACTTAAGACGCATGCACTTGGAATTATATATCCTGACTTATATACTGTATCCTTTGAATATCCAATCTCCGATGATACACATGAAGCAACCACCTTCAAGTTTGATGACATTGAGGGAATTGAGAATACATTGAGGAAGATCATTAATGGCAAGCAGGACATTTAAGTATGTAGACAAGGACAGGCTCATACCTGTCTTAGATGACCAGATACTGGAATATACAGAATTGCTCGAAGAGATTGGTGATGATGATTATATTGAAGGTAAGGTAAGTATGCTTAAGAGAATACGTAGTGAAGTTCTTAATGGATACTACGATTGGCAACCTGCGGAATGATACATATGCGTGATATAATTGTAACACTTATAGTATTCATTGTCTTCTATGTTATAGGCGGCATATGTGTGGGCCAGATAGCCAACATGATGTTCCCTATTTATGTACCGTGGATAGGCATTCTTGCTGCTGTTATCTATGCAGCCATCATGGTCATAGTTATGACATTTGTAGGTAATATGGCAAGGAGGTAATCATGACTGAATACAAGTTCAAATGTGAGATTTGTGATGGCCCATATTATCCATGTGAATTAACAATTATCACACCTAATGGAACCGCACTTGAATACCCTCCAGATACATGTATAATATCAAAAAGTCCAGGCCGATATCTTGCATCTTGGGAATTGGTAGAAGACCATAAGGATAGGTAATAGTATGTCACTTGATGTAAAGATACGGTTTGATATTGGTGATCTACAAAGTACACAGATACTTATTGATAATCACCACGTAAGTGCAACGGATATAGACATACATTTGGATGCAAAACGATTTCCATGGATACGTCTTACTGGTGTAGCGAACCCAGTTAATGTTGAAATGAGTGGAAAAGTATACATGAGCCTGGGCAATGATATGTATGAACTTGTGAGGGTGAAATAATGCCACTCGGAAGTTACGAAACATGGGACGAATGCATCAAGGCACAACGTAGTAAGGGTCACAGCAAGGAGTCAGCAGAGCGTATCTGTGGAGCCATTGAAGCCAAGATCAAGAAGAATAATAAGAAGGAATGATTTATTTGCATGTATACGTTGATACGAGAGAACCCAAACACTTTATGCCATTCCTTCAGGATGCTTTCCCCGACCACACATTTGAGTTGAAGGCATTACCAGAAGGAGACTATAGTACAGAGAAAGTGATCGTAGAGCGCAAGACAATGAGCGATCTGTATGGCTCCATTGTCGGAACGAAGAGTAAGCCGGGGAGATTAGCAAGTCAAATCAGCAGGTTATCATGTCATGATAAAGTTGTTCTCGTCCTTATTGTGGGTAATGTCCCTACGTTTATCGATGATATGAAAAGGCTCGGAATAAAGGTAGACATTAATATTGTCTATGGGGCGCTGGCATCAATAGCATGTCGTGAGCGCATACATGTAATGTGGATGGAGAAAGAGTGGGACGCTCTTATCACCATGATACGTTTCATGCAGAAGGTAGAATCAGGAGAATGTATGGTTCCCTCAAGGCGCGATCCCGACATACTGCTAGCACGATACTTCAAGTTGACTCAACAGCAGTGGAAGGATATCAGGGCCAAGTACAAGTCCATAGAGGATCTTATGAATGCCACAGATAAGGAATTAATGTCAGTACGTGGTATTGGTAAGGTACGTGCACGTACTATAAGGGAATTGATATCAAATGGTTGGGCATAAATGTCTCTTATCGACATGGTTATGGGTGAGATGCATGAAAGGAAAGCCTACCTATATGATACATATACACCATTCTTCGTTTGTAGTTACATAGCACATGCATTTAATTTGTTAAACCGCCGTGATGGTATATACTGGGAAGGTAAGCGACTTCCAAGTATGCGCTGCCACTTGATGTTCGTGGCACCTCCAGGCTACATGAAATCATACTATATGAATAATATGGGGGAGCCAGATAGCGGGATCTTTAGCGGTACGAAGATACAGATGGGCTTTAAACAGTCCATGACTGAGGCAGGCCTCATAGGCACGATACGTGTCTTCGAAGAAGTTCCATACGAGACAGAAGGAGTAGCCAAGACTTATAAAGATGGTATCCTGATGGTGGACGAGTTCTCGGCCATTACGAATGCCTTCAAGATAAGTTATAATAATCAGATGGACTCCCAACTATTGGCACTGTTAGATCATGGTAGAGTTAATAAGGACTTAGCGGGTGGCTCTATCGAGTATCAGTCTAACCTGACCCTGTGGGGTGGTGTACAGCCTGCTAGGTACGACTTTACCTCAGGTATGGGTAGGCGTATGGTCTTCATGCTCTTCCTTCCCACAAGAGTAGATAATGATAACCTCCTTGAAGTTATGGATACGACCCGGAACATGAAGTGTGATCAAGAACATATGAGACAATTATGGAATGATATTGACCAGTGGGTAGAACAGATAGGAATTATTAAGTCACTCGAGTTTGATAGCAGTGTACTACGACTTTATAAGAGGCTGGGGCTTAATTCATTCGAGAGTCCCATCTTTGATAGGCTCCTTCTTGGCTATCATTTGGCCAAGTACGAGGCCGAGTCATCAACAGTAATAGGTGCCGATGATAAGGAAGTAATAGAACTTGTCCAGCGTGAGAAGAAATGGCGAGATGACATAGTGAAGGGTATACCATTCATACAAATTAAGCGTATTATTGCTATGAGTGGTCAGCGTACAGATGGTATCTACACATTGAGTAAGATGAGCCTGATAGATGAGGCGTCTATGCTAGGTTGGAATGCCCAGCAGGTAACTGAACTCGTGCAAGAGATGGCCAAGACTGAGATGGTCCGAACAAAAGGTGGACAAATTATGATGGAAGAGGCAATGATATGACAACTACACTTTGTGAGAAATGCGGCAAACCCGTAGAGGTATATGAAACCGTGCGGTACAGGAAGCAGACACTTTATAAGTACACCTGTGAGTGTGGACATACTAAGAAGTGGGAAAGTATGCCCAATGGTACACTTGAACGTAGGCCCAGGTCATGAAGGTCAAGACAAGTGTTGCGGTAGATCCAGACCTCAAGGAGCAGATACAGAAACTTGGCATGTCTGTTAGTAGTATAACAGAGCGTGCCATGGAAACTGTTCTCTCAGAGTCCTGTGAAGACTATAGACTTCAGTTCAAGATAAAACTCTACGAAGATACGATTAATGATATCCTCTATGAGCAGGACTTCTGCAAGAAGAGGAATGAAGTATTAGATGAGCAACTTGCACTTACACGAGAATTATTGAAGGAAGCCAAAGATAACTATGTTCTTGCTACTACTGTTGTGAAGTTATCCAAGTTAACACAGAAGATAAACAGGGTGATTATTATGAATAACTACGATGCGGACATAGTAGTTGATAAGGCCCATGACTTACTTGTAGAGATGAAGCAGATGAATAGTGACTTCAACCTGACTCAACATATTATTAGTCTGAGAAAAATGTTAAATGATTAGAGATTAATCATTGATTCTTTTTTGCTGGTTAACAGCGATGTTTACTCCTATTACAAATGCCTTATCCTGGATGGCCTTTATTGACCTACCAAGATATTCGGCCAGCATTCCTGTGGGTATTACTCCATAATATTCACGCAGGATATCCTCTTCTTGAACAGTCCACACTCTGTATTTGTGGACACCAAACTTCTGGATGTATTCTTCGAACTCAGGTATACGTATATGTTCTACCATTTCATCACCTGACAGCAGAAGGGTGACTTCACGACACCTCTCCTATCAACAGTTATGAGTTGATTATCTTCTATGATAAGTTTTACATACCCAATATCTGAGGGTGTAATGAGGTCTTTATCAATTGCGTAGGGAGTCTTGTGCTGCCATCCGGGTGTCATAACGGCCAAGTGATCAGTTGTCATTGTGGCAGAGAAAGCATGATTATGTGACCTGACCAGTACATCTATCTTGCCGTAGTACTTCTCGGCAGCAGCCACCTGATTGATCTTACGTTCAAGTGCTGCGGCCTTATATTGTGCATGGGGAGAATAGTGATTGGCAAATATCCTTATACCACATTCCTCTATGATACCTTCATCTGCATAGGAGATATCGAGGAGTTCAGATACGACCTGTTCTGCAATAAACTCATCACCACTATGATAACCGGTGCCCTTAGTAACATACATCGGGACATCGTTAGGTAGCATCTCTAAGAGCATAGCGGACATCTTGCATTGTTCCATTGGATCATTATTACAGACAGCCCCTACATTGTGCCTGTTTACTCCATCAATAACGTCACCATTTACAAGGATGGCCGAGACGTTCCTGCATTGTCTGGCCATATCTTGCCAGTGATCCCAGGAAAATGTCTGTGGCTCATTCATAACATACTGGACATCTCTCTTTCCAGTACGAATGTCCTTAGCCACATATTCTGGGTGTATAAGACCCCAATAACTCATCACATGTAAGTCGGATATAAGTAGTATCTCTTCCTTCATTAGATCAGTCCTTTTTGAGTTGATCAAGGGTTTCCTCGAGTTCCTTGTCCATCTCGATTACATTATTCCTACATAATATAGAGATTAGGTATATAAAAGCCCTTCGCTCGTTAATCGAGTAACGCTTGTTAGATAGGGCGACTTTTACTAATCCATCCCAATCCTGAATATCTGGATCACCATAGAGGACTTTTTCATGCCTCTCAATAAGTTTGATAAGTTTGCGTGTCTCACGGACTAAGTATGCCAGAATAAGTGAGATAGCCGTCCCTACTACACCAATTATTATACTTCCAAGGTTTATGTCAAATGTTATCATAATCACACCGGATATTTAATAACATACATATCTCCAATTGTATCACATGCCATTGGCCCCCCAGTCCAGCCTCCACCAAGAGATCCACCCGAATAATGGAATATGTATATTTCATTCATGCCAGTAGTTAATAATGAGCCTAAATTTAGTGGGGATGCCTCCCAAGGATCGCCTGGATTATACCAGTGTACATATGTTATTGCATCAATTGTTTTATTATATACAATATAATTATCATTACATGGAACAATGTCAGTAGGGCTGGCTTCTGATCCTGATATCCACCATGTATACCCACTACTTGGATTATACCTAATAAAACACCTACCCATAAGCCAGAAATAATTATCACCACCAGAAAGTGGCAGTGAATCAAGCATACTTATATAAGGAGATCCAGATGGTAACCATGTCCCATTATTATACCATACAGTATATCCGGGGTAGCGTGGGTCATATATTTCATATACACAATGTGGGCCTCCAGGAAAAAAGAAGGTACTACCAGGATATCCCATGAATATGCCAGTTTGTACCATTACTTGATTCTCCGAACTTTCATATGCATTATATTATAGATATTAAAAACACTATGAATGCTGCCAAGTTCATCCATATCTTGTTCGTCAAATCCAATATACTTACCGGTATCAGTCAACCTATGTGTAAAGATGTTATCGAGTACACTGGACAGTGGCATATCACAGAATATGGATGCTGCCATGTCATCACAGCGTTCATCGGTATTATACTGATTACGGACATACATATGTTGTTCAATGATAATTGGTGTAACATACTCAATTACACCATCAATATAGGCATTGCAATATGGATGTAGAGAGTAGTCGGCGTCCTGTGACTCAGCATAGATAGTTACTTTATAGACACCAGTAAGATCGGATACATCAAGAGAGTATTCTGTCCAATCATTTATTACACCATTATCTGCATCTGCTATAGTGTAAGTAAGTGTTGGTGATCCGGTCTTTGTTAGTTGGATCTTGAGCCATGCACCTCCAATATTAGTATATCCTGGACTAAATACAGGTATCTTATACTGGAACTTAATTGAATCAACATCTGTTAAGTCACTATACGTATAGGCACTAGCAGTCTGTGTACCTCCCCAACTCCAGTCAGGATCAAGGAATAGGCAGCGTGATCCATCTATACCACTGGTAGGGGGATACTCTGAATTACCACTATAGTCTGTATATGTATTAAACCAAGTGCCGTCTTCAAAGTCACCATAAAGAATTTGATTATCGAATGTAGCCTGCACTGTTATGTCATCAATATATGCACTTGCATCATACGTAGTTATATCAAGTATATGTACATTTGATAGTGCTGATACATCCAGGCGGCGACATATCCAGCCACCTGTAGTATAGTAATCACTACATGTAAGTACTGTAGATGCTTCAAGGGTATCTATGTTAATACGTAGGAACCCTTCGGTATATGGTATGTTATAGTATATATTAAGTTGCTCCATATCAGTCAAGTCTATCTTCTGCATAATACCAACACCATAGCCATCTATATAACAAGCCTTAGTTCCACTATGTACTACATCTGTACTAGTAGTGGCACTTCCTACTACTGTCCAGTTATCAAGGTTACCAGTCTCAAAGTCCCCATTAGTAAACTCTATCCATGGAGTACCACTATATAGGTCTATATTATCAAACTGTAATATTGCATGTGCAGCATCTTCTGATTCTTGCCATGACCATACTTCAATATATATATCAGTCTGACCCGTTGCGCCTGTATCTGCTACATTAAGTGTGCATTCTGTCCAGTCTGTTGTTGCGGGGGATGCTCCATCCTCGAATACCTCAGAGAATAATGCATATGCTTCTGATACATACGGATCGCCAAAAATGTATGCACCGATACCAACTGTATTTCCAGGCTCATTCTCTGCATATACAATTTGATACTTGAATGTAATTACGTCATCAGAGGCTGCACTTGATAAGAGATAATATACTGTACAGTAAGATGAACTACCAGCGGGATTAGGGATTAATGCACATGCATATGATCCCTCATATATATATTCGGGTGGGTAACCTGAGTCTATCAATGTTGGTAATTCAGTTCCAACTGAAGACCACGGAGATGAAATATCGCCATCTTCAAATCCACCATTGTCTACAGATGCACCATTAACACGCAGGTCATCTATAATAAGTACTGCGTAGCCCATTACTCCACACCTCCTCCACCAGTTATTGAATGTATCCTAGTATAAAGTATGAAGTCTCCAGAGTAAAGTGATACGTCACATGTTGCTGCTGCCCACTCAAAACTACTAGTTCCGGCCACAAATATATCATCAAATAACGTATCCACGTAATCATATCCACTATTAAGTAATTGTATAGTAAGTGCTATGTATCCTTCCCCAGATATATCACAGGTAGGCATCCTGAACCATATACCTAGAGTTGTCTGTTCAGCAGTTATTACAAGTGGCTTATACATATAAGCATATTCACCCGCATCAATATCACACTGTGCACCAAATGTACCTGTCTGTTTGGCAGATGCTGCTACAGTCCATACATCGAATAACTCAATTTCCCCATCATATGCAACAACATCATTATAGGATTCAAAGTTACCTGTTTCAAATCCACCATTCCGCACAGGTACACATGAATAACTATCGGAATCCAGTTCAATAACATTATCAATATCTATCTGAACAGTTAATGGCATATATACGGAATTCACTGATGCCAGAACTATATCATTATCATAAATTTGTACACAGTATTCTGTATCTCCATACTCACTAACTGTTACAGATGTGATGTCTTTCATTAAGATAATATTATCAAGATAATAATATGTATATGGAGAATACCAAGGGGACCCCATCCATACAAATACATCCCATGATATTTTTACACTTTCTGTTGTGGGAGTAAACTGTATAACTTCACCAGGATATGTATATGTACCTGCTGAAGATGTACTATGGGACTGTAATGTTACATCATTTATCTTAGTAGACGCACCCTGAATTGTAGACCATGCTCCTTTATAAACATATAACTGACAGTCATAAATTATCTTATATGGTGTACCAACTTCAAGTGTTACCGTTTGCCCAATTTCATGATGTGCATAACCTTGTCCAGTTTGGGTTACAGTAGCACGTATACTCCAACTGCCCTCTGTATGGTATGAATTATGAGTTTGGAATGAAGTAACACCAGTGTATTCATATCGTGTCCAGCCTGTTGTTGACTCACAAGAAGAATTAGTAATAGCGGGAACGACCGTAGCATCTTTATTACTAGTACTTACGGCGGTTGGATTATTATAGAATATACTTATTGTAACAGAGGATGATGCATCTATATTTGGTATCTTAACAAGTACTTTAGCAACTGATGATGTATATGGAACTATTAGGTAATGATTAATAATAGTGCTATGATCTGATAATGTAAATATAATATCTGAATAATCTTCTTTTATGTTAGTTCCGAGATAAATATCAAACCCACTATCTGTACCAGACTCTCTATGTACATTAAAAATAAGTTGGAAGTCATCAAAACTGGTAGATGCACTATTAGTAAGTATTATGTCACGATATTGGAGGTAATTGGTGGGGAAAGACATACTCTATCTCACATTGTTACTGTTATTGCTCCAGTTGCAAATGAGACTATATCACCATCAATGATTGTACGTGATGTAGTAGTACCATATAGGATTACATAGTCCCCCGATGCTGCATCTGCCAGGAACACCGTGTCAATATCCGTGCCCCAGTTACCCGATGCAGTAGGGAACGTAATCAGGATATCATTCGTAAGTATACCACTGGCTGCTGCACCCCATGTAGTCTTATCATTATCAATGGCTACTCTTGCATAGCCAGATGCACCTATAGTAGGTTCACCGGTGATTACTCCTGCCTCTGTAAGTCCTGTGCAGAGTCCCACATAGTAAGTAGTCGGTGCATCATATGTTGAACCACCACACAGGTTGTCCAACACCTTGTTTGCAATATAATCAGTTGCTGTCATAAATTAGTCTCCTACGGTGTATATCTCTCGAATACCTCAAAGTATGCAGTCTTACCCCAATGCTTTGAGTCTACTGGATCTCCCCACTCAGCATAGGACTGCAATGAATACACTCCTACTTCATCCAGATCGGCTGTACCAGACACGTAGACAAGGCTGCTCGAAGCACTGATAGTTGGATACCATATTACCTCTGTGCCTGTCTCGGGCTTCTTTATTTCAAGGTAGTATGTTGCGGCAGCAGTAAGGTCTACATTTGTACTTACTGTGAACGTAACTCCCCATGAATCTACATAAACTTCGTTTACCATAATTTCGACCTCACATTTACAGTCATCACAGTACTGCTACCAGACAACGCTACAGTAATCGGACTACTAATAGTAATAGTGTTGTCTACAGTACTATTTATTGGCTTTGCTAAGGTTATATAACTTTGTACTGATAAAGTCTTCGTCAGGCGGCTGATCGGCTCAAGGTGATCCCCAATATGCGCCCTTGTTGCATGTATAGTATCAGCACTACATCCCGATATACACTCAATCAGAGTTGATAGGCCTACATCAACAGATAAGGTAGCACTGCTGTATAGTTCCTCATCTATATCACCTTCATAACCTATATCAGGAGACTGTGTGGCACCAACTGATGATATACCATCAATACTAGTTGATATGTATATATCTGGAGAACTTACACATGTTATATCGGACGTGCATTCTATAAGTGCCTGGAGTGCCCACCCGACCACCAATGTACCAGTTATATCAGATGTACAGCCTACTAGTATCGTTAGTTCCTGTGTATTAAGCAGTGCACCAACTACGGTTGACTCAGGACTTATATCAGGTATGATGTATATATCACGGGATAACAATACATCTGGTATATCGGAGGTGCACTCGACAGTTGTCTGACCAGCCAACTCGGCTACGATAAGGCCACTTACGCCGAAGACATTATCAATGTCGGATGTGAGTCCTGGCTGACTGTCAAGTGATACTGTACAATCAGAGGTGGCACTTATATGGACTGCTAATGTATCGTCTGAACTAAGGTCACCAATAATATCAGATATGCAGTCTACCGAAGCCTGAAGTGCCCATACGACGCTTAGGTTAACCGTCGAGTCTGAGGAAGCCCCCACACCTGATTCAAAGATAGGTTGACTATCAACAATACTGCCTATATCGGATGTAGCATCTACTATGACAGAGAGTTCCCTATCAACACTAAGATGAATCCCTATATCAGATATTGTATTGGAAGATGCCCCGAAGCCAGATTGTGAATCAAGATAACTACCTATATCTGATATAGATTCTATTAGTGATGCCAGCGCCCAGTCAACTACTAATAATGTTATTATATCCGATGTAGCACTTGCAGATATATCAATCGCAGGTTGTGTATCAAGAACAATTGTCGTATCAGACGAGGCCCCTATGTCTGATCCGAGTCCAGTACCCGTATCAAGTAATGTGCCTATTGCTGACGATCCACCTACAAGTGCTTCTAGACCTAAGTCCAGTAATACATTTGCACTTATATCAGATGTACCAGATATAAGACTTATAAGGCCTATGTCAAAGTACGGAACTATATCTGATATGGAACTTGTGCATGCTACGGTTACTTCGAGAGCCTTATCAGTACTAAGACTTGCAGATGTATCAGCAGTACCTGCTATGGTCGCTACGATTGCAGGCTGTGCATCTAACACTATTGTGGAACTTGATGTAGCACCAAGTTCTATGGCAAGGCCAGTACCAACATCTAAGGTGGCAGTAAGGGAGGCAGCCCCCCCTACAAGACCTTGTATGATCTTATCAACAGCAAGGGCACCATCTACAACTGACTCTGTTACTACTACCTGGGCCTCTTCTAAGAATAAGTCATTAGTAAGTATTACTGTCACTGTTAATACACAGTCTACAGTTGCTACAAGACCTATGTCGAGACTCATTCCGGCAGATATACTAGATTCAACTACAGTAGTCTGGCCTACTAAGTCTAGTGAGCCTCCTCCTACATTGAACCGTGTCTGGTTGAATCCACCGGAATTAAAACTCATAGTTAGCCAGTCTTAGTTGCAGTTATCTTAGATTCAAGTGTCGTTATCTTGGTTGTCGCTGCTAATAGATCAGACTCTAGTTTTGCTATACGAGCCTCCTGTGTTACAGTGGGCACAGGCTTAACAAGTGTCGTACGTTTTATCTCCACCAGTGTATCGGCCTTCTCTACCTGTAAGAACTCATAATAATCCCGGTTCCGTGGATCTGTGGGGATGCTTGCCCCGTCTGACCTTCGGACTGATACCGATCCGTCGTGGTCTGTGATGACCTCATAATCTATCGCTTTGAACATGATTACAACTCTGCATTGAAATCAAACCATGCAGATGGTCCTACATAGGCAAATCCGGTATCTCCTGAATCCCCGGAATGAGTTATTAATGAATCCTGCGAGATATAAGATACAGTTACATTACCCTTTTTTACAATTAACTGGTTTACACCACCCGAATATAATCTCACAGTAAGAACCGCGTTTCTTAATTCAATGGGTATATTCAAAGGACATGTGATCGAATAGGTTCCATCCCCGTTTGAATTGAACCATCCATCTACGTTGACCTGTATTCGCGAACCATCGTTCATGTTCACTACGCGAAATGCTATGCCCTCCATTGGATTGATTGCAATAGCCTGCGTTGTTCCTATACTAAAAAGGAGCAGGGCAATACCTACAAGAATGAACTTTTTCATTTGATCACCTCAACCATATTAATCTCAATCTTCCCAGCGTCCGTCCTCTTCCAGTTGATCCGCTTTGCCTTTGCGAATCCTTCAATCTCTGCACGTTTCTCCTTGAAATAGACAGCAATTTGTTCGGGCGTGAGATCAGGCGTGGGAAGGCTCCAGGAGATCACTTCTTCATCGTACTCCCATTGCGTCCTTACCTTCTCTCCGTCCATGACAGGTGCAGGTACTTCCTTTGCGTTCCATCGGATCAGTACCCTAGCTACACCTTTCGCGATCTTGTCGATCTCGATTGGTTCTGGTTTGTTGTCTGAATATGATTTTGTCATGCTATCACCGGTTTTCCCATCAATGGCGTGATGTATTTGTTCGATAGTCGGTGCGTGTCACCCCACAGCAGCCAGCCGTGGTAACTGCCGATAACGTTCTGATCGTGTGGTGTCAGGTCGGGCATCCCTTGAAGCGGAGTGAGTTTCTTCTTCATGTTTCTGGCGATTGATTTCCTTACCAGTGTGTAATTGCTGAATGACCGGTATCCTACAAAATCAATTCCTCGGATATTGGTCGGGAATACTTGATAATTGGATTTCAATTCGAGGTTAAGGTTTTCAGAGAGGTATACCTGTATTTCCGTCCGCAGTTGGTGGAGGGCTTGTTTATCCGGCGCAAGAATGATACTGTCATCGCAGTACCGGTAATAATATTTTACCTGCTTTTCTTCTTTGATCCAATGATCAAACCCGTTTAAGTAAAGGTTTCCGAAATATTGACTCAAGTAATTGCCAATTGGCACACCGGGCGCACTATCAATAATCTCATCAAGAATTGCGAGGACATTGGGATCTTTGATCTTTCGCCGGATGATTGTTTTGAGGATGTCATGATCAATCGAGGGGTAAAACTTCTTTATATCCATTTTAAGACAGTATTTTGTGCCAACCCCATCGTTCAGGTCTTGCTTCAGGTCAAGTAATGCCTTGTGGATACCCCTGCCTTTCAGGCTGGAGTATGTGCCTTTTATAAATGTCTTCATCCAAACGGGTTCGAGAACCTGAACAATTGCCCATTGTATGATCCTATCTGGGTAATAAGGAAGTGCAAAGATCTCTCGTTCCTTCTTCTTGTCGATTTTGGTAAAGGTTTGGTATTTCGATGTGTGGTATGTTTCACCAGTCAGCATATTTTGGATCAGGGTGAGATACTTTTCAAGATTTGCATCAACCATCTTCACTTCAGAGTAATGGGTTTTACCCTTTCGAGCGTTCCGGTGAGCTTCTACGAGGTTATCGAAAGCACAAATCTTCGAGAAGAGATTGCCATATCGTTTCATGGCAATGCACCCGCTGGTCTTTGTGGGGTGACTGAGCGTTCGAAGGCCAAATGGCCCCTACCAGCACAGGTTTTTATATTTCTGTGTTTTGCCAAGAGGCACGGTTTAATAGGGCGGCGATTCTTTACAAAGAACATCTGAGTCCCAATATTCCGATTTACATTCGACGCTGCATTATTCAGATTCCAATTGAACGTGCCTGCATTCAGGTCATTATTCCAATTGCCTCCTAACAGCGCGGTTAGCCCTATTAGACCTTGCGCAAGTGTTGTTATTAAAATATAATAAAACATTCTACTTATACCCCACAAAAAACCAGCCGAGCCCCAATACCCCGACTTACATTCGACGCCGCATAATACAGATTCCAAT